>Ga0335069_10000314_pt1 | contig 84045 bp, 81 predicted proteins | sample Lox_Sample_11_FD_206714 | JGI IMG/M metagenome (GOLD analysis project Ga0335069, IMG submission 206714) | Soil microbial communities from Loxahatchee National Wildlife Refuge, Florida, United States - Lox_Sample_1.1 | ecosystem: Environmental > Terrestrial > Soil > Wetlands | place: USA... | reverse complement strand
TCGCATCCGTCGACGAACGCTGCCAGCGTTGACGAAAACCCTCCATGGCAAGTTGTTCATCCCCTAACGCGACGATCGCACAAGCTGCGTCTTCCAACTCACGAATGTTTCCGGGCCAGTCGTACTCCCTCAGCAGATGCTGCGTCGAGACGCTGAGATGAGGAACGGCACGTTTGAATTCGCGAGCGTAACGTTCGAGGAAGAAACCCATCAGGTGCGGAATGTCCTCTCTTCGTTGCCGTAACGGTGGCAAGCGCAGGCAGATCCCGCTGGTTCGGTAGTAGACGTCTTCTCGTAGATGACCGTTGGCAACCAGGGCTTCCAGATCCCGTGCGCTGCCACAAATCAGACGCGCTCGGCTCGGGTTGGCGCTGCCCCCTTCGATCGCCGGCAGAAGCTGCAACAGCACTTCCTGGCAGGCTGCACTTAAATCCGCAATCTCTTCCAGGTAGAGCGTTCCACCCTGAGTATCGAGGTAGTAAGAGCGCAGATCGCTTGGTGCGAGCGAAGAACAGCCCACCACGTTGATCGGCTCCTGGGCGCGCAGCGACAGTTGATGGATATGGCGTGCGGTCGACTCCTTGCCGGCCCCTCGTTCCGCCAGAATCAACACTGGCGCGTCGCTCACCGCCAAGCCGCGGATCACCTCTTCCAGGGCCCGCATGCTCTGTCCGAGACCCTCAACGAACAAGTCGGTGCCTGCCGAAACTACGGGCGCAAGGGGCCGTACGCGGGTCAAATCGGGGATTTGCTTCGACATCGTCATCAGAATCTGGAATCGAATCCTTCGGCGCCCCGCGAGCACGGCAAGGTGCCCAATAGAAGGGAGCACGAAAGGTGCCATTGCTGCAGATTTATGCGACCTCGCAGGTCGCGGCTAAGAATCACATTTTCAATATTTTACAAATCGGTCTACGGTTGCCGACCCCTGCTTCAAAATCGCAATTTCCGTAACATTAGCCATAAATAGGAAAACAATTTTCCTTTCCCCCGGCCCGGCTGGCAATTAGTTTACCCAGAAATGAGGTCTGGACTCACCGCAGTTCCCGGCACAATGTTGACTCCTGCTGGACCCCATTGGGTAGTTAGCTGCATTGCATCGCTTTTCTTCTTGGCTTATGCTCGGCCTAGAAAGACACCCCCCTTATTCGCGCTCCCTTTTGAACGAAGCTGTCCAACTCGATGAGGCGCCCCCTGCATTGAAAGAACCTCGCCGGCCTAGTCTCGCCGACTGGAGAGTCACTTTGCTCCTGGGGGTGCTGACGCTGCTCTATGCCGGGGTCGCACATCGCTTGGTGCAGCAATGGAACAAGGATCCCAACTTCTCGTACGGGTACTTCGTGCCGTTGTTTTCGCTTTTTGTGCTTTGGGAAAATCGCAAGCGCCTCGCAGTTCTTCCCGTCGAACCGGCATGGTCAGGGTTAACATTGTTGCTTGCCGGGCTAGGGATTCTGACCGTGGGGGTGATGGGCGCCGAGCTATTTCTCACCCGCGTATCGTTCCTTTTTGTGGTTGCCGGCCTCACCGCGTTGCTTTGGGGCTGGAATCACGTGCGCGCAGCGCTGTTCCCTCTATGCTTTTTGCTGTTGATGATTCCGATCCCAGACCTCATCTTCAACCAGCTTACGAGCCCATTGCAGCGAGTCGCATCCATTCTCGCTTCGGGGCTGATCTCGTCGGTCCACATTCCTGTGCTACGCGAGGGCAACATTCTTGAGTTGCCGAAGAGGTCCTTGGAAGTGGCCGAAGCCTGCAGCGGGATTCGGTCCTTGATGTCATTGACCACGCTCTCCATCATTTACGGCTATCTAACCGAAACAAGAACGTGGATGCGCCTGATTCTCGCGCTGTCATCGCTTCCCATTGCGGTGATTGCGAACAGCGTCCGCATCTTTATCACCGGAGTCATCGTTCAGTATTGGGACCCGTCGAAGGCGGAGGGGCCATTTCACGAATTCCAAGGGGTAGCAATATTCATCTTGGTTGGTCTTCTCCTGTTATTTCTGATGCACCGCCTTCTGGAAGCCCGGTTCGGAAGGAGCGCGCAGGCATGAAGGCTGCCGGAGCTCGCTTCTGGGTTGCGGTCGCGCTCATGGGGTTGGCTGCGTTCTTTCTCCACGCGCGCGAGATGCGTGAGGTCATCCCTGCGCATGAGCCCCTGGATAAGTTCCCCTTGCAACTCGCCGCCTGGTCGGGAGAGGACCTGCCGATTCCAGATGAGACTCGCAAAGTGCTCCGCACCGACGATCTGCTGCTTCGCCAATATGTACGTCTGGATGCGGAAGAGCCGCCAGTTGATTTGTTCATCGCCTACTTTCCGACACAGCGCACGGGCGTTACCTATCACTCGCCGCGCAATTGCTTGCCCGATTCCGGCTGGGCTGAGATTCAACCGAGGGAACCGGTGCCTCTGAGCGGATCGGGTTTTCAGCCTTTCGTGGCGAATCAGTATGTGGTGGCCAAAGGCCCCGACCGCCTGCTGGTCGTGTACTGGTATCTGGCGCATGGCGAAGCGATTGCCAGTGAATACGCGGCCAAAATCCGGCTGGTGAAAGATTCGTTCCGCCTCAATCGAAGCGACGGCTCGCTCATTCGAATCACGACGCCGCTGCAACCCCAGGAGACGGTGAACGACGCAATGGCGCGGCTGCAGCCGTTCGCGGAGGCCGTGATTCCGAAATTCGGCGCTTTCATCCCTGACTGACTTTCGCCCTAGGAGGGGTGAGCAGGTGAACCGGAGACCGGGCAAGATGCCTCAGGGCACGAACTTGCTGTCGTTGAGTCCCTTTGCGTAGCATAGAAAGCACTGCGTGATTGCCACTCGCTCGTCATCTAACGTCTTTCGAAGGCGAGACCCGTCAGAAAGCATGAATCGTGGAAACCATGGCTTGTTCTTAAGGGAGCCGCGGACTATTTGGGAGAAACCGGTCATGAGATGTGTCGTTCGTCGTTCCTGGCTTTTCGTTGCGATTGCGTGGCTACTCGTCGGGTGTACCCACGATAAGACCGTGGTAAGCAACAAGTACGTGGAGAGTGGACGGCACTATCTGGAAGACGGAAAGTATCCCGATGCCCGCATCCAATTTCAAAACGCGACAAAAGCTAACCCGGATAATGCGGCCGCGCATTTCGGGCTGGCGCAGGCTCTGGTGAAGCTCCAGCAAGACTTTCAAGCGGGTCGTGAATTTACCACCGCGATTGATCAGTTCGACCGGGCGGGCCAGAAGAAAGAGGCTGACGAGGCCAGAATCGATCTCGCCAACCTCCTGATGGTGCACGGGGACTTTCAACAGGCCAAGGCAACGCTCGATGCCACTAACGATCGCCAGAACGATAACCCGGACTTCCACGCCGCTCTCGCCAACTATTATGCCGGCGTAAGGATCTTGCCGTCGGCTTTGAAGGAAATGCAGACGGCGATCAAGCTGGATCCGAAGCGCAGTGACTTTTTTCTCAACCTTGGAATTTTGCAGCTTGCTGCCGAGCAGTTTGACGCGGCAGAAGCCAGCTTCAAACAAGCCGTCGCGATGGATCCCAATAACGTGAATCCTCAAATCGCGCTGGGCTCCTTCTACAAAAGTCGCGGGCGTCTCGCCGAGGCGGAACAACAGTATCGCCGTGCCATCGATGTGAATCGAAGCGATGTCGGTGCACGCGAGGATCTGATTCGCGTGCTGGTGCTCGAAGGCAACAACCTGGAGGCGGAAGAGTTCGCACGCAAGACGAAACAGGATCTACCCAATGATCCCCAAGCCTACTCAATCCTGGGCAACTACTACTTCAGTGAGCTGCATGACATTGACCGGGCCATCCCCGAATATGAGGCCGTGGTCAAGGATCATCCCAAGGATAAGCAAGCGCGCGGGCTGTTGGTCCAGTTGCTGATCCTGAAGGGGCGGCTCGACGACGCCCAAAAGCTGAACGACGAGACCCTCCGCGACTCCCCGCAGGATGTAAACGCGCAAATCTTCGATGCCGAGATCAAGCTGGGTCGCGGTAACGTGCCGCAGGCGGTGAGCGGTTTGCAAGGCGTCGTTGCGGCAAATCCTGATAACGCAATGGCGCATTATCAATTGGGCAATGCGTACTTTCGAATGAATGACTCTGCACGCGCTGAAAGCGAATGGCGGGAAGCGGAGCGCCTCAGACCGGACATGATCGAAGTGCAACAGTCACTCGCCCAGAGTGCGATTCATGATCAGCGCTGGAGTGATCTCAGCCGAATCGCCAACTCGATCATCCAGGCGAGGCCGAACTCCGCGGCGGGATACGCTTTCCAGGCCGAGGCCGCCGTGAATCTCCACGACCGCGCGAAAGCTTTGGAGAGTGCCCAGAAAGCAATCGAGGTTGACGCCAGAAATCCTATGGGCTACGTGGAGCTCGGCAATCTGCGCCTGCAAAACAAAGACTATGACGGAGCCGAGAAAAGTTTTTATTCGGCGCTTGCCGTTGCACCCTACTCCACGGATGCGGTGCAGGGTTTGATGCACATTTATGAAGCGCAGAAGAACCCGGACAAGGCGATTGCCACCGTCAATGCGCAAATCGCAAAATCGCCCAACTCGGGCTTCTACGATTTGCTGGGCACGGCACTCTCACAGGACAAGAACGACTTTGCCGGCGCGGAGCAAGCATTTCGCAAGGCGATTGAACTCGACAAGAGCAACACCGATGCAATCCTCAAGCTCGCGCAGATCCTCGAGAAGAAGAATCAAGGGGATGAGGCGATGGCCATGGTACAGCAGGCACTGAAAGACCATCCCCAGGACATGCTGCTTCTTCTATTCGTGGGAGAGAGGGAGGAGTCCCGCCAGAATTGGGATGCAGCCAAGGCCGCTTATCAGAAGATGCTCGAGATTCAACCGAACAATCCCGCAGCTTCTAACAATCTGGCCAGCCTGATGCTGCAGCAAGGCGGAAATGTCGACGTCGCTCTTGCGATGGCGCAAACTGCCCGTCGCGGCATGCCCGATTCGCCGGACGCCGCCGATACCCTGGGCTGGGCGTATTACAAAAAAGGAGCCTACACAAATGCGATTAGCTTGTTCAAAGAAGCGGTCCAAAGAAAGCCCGATAGCCCCGCATTCCAGTATCACCTTGGATTGGCCTACAAGGACAACGGTGATGCCAAGCTTGCGAGAGAGCATCTGCAACGCGCAATCAAGATCGACCCGAACTTTCCGGAAGCAGACGACGCGCGCAACAAGCTTGCAGAATTGTAGTTGTGGATGGTCAGAAGATGGTTTAGGTGAAGTGCCGCTGGAGTGCTGACCGCCTGCGGGCATTTTGCCAGGGGCTGCTTATCAGCCGAGCTATTGTTTACTCTTAAGTAAGTGTTAATACATATGTAAGAAGTGATCCTCGGTTGCCATACCGTTCGCCGCCACGAACAGATCCCGGTCGGCCCCAAACTCCCATCGCCTATCGCTCAAGCCTGGACGCAGCGGCTAGCGACGCTCCCGCCAGACATAATGCAACCACGTATGCCCTGATGGGCACGGTGTCATCCGTGACGGGAATCGCAGTGCGTTGGTTATTCGGCGGTATTCCGATAACCAATGCGCGCACATAAGTGTGCGCTCCACAGCGCGCCATCTGCTCAGGAGAGCCATTACGAATGGTCGATTCGTGGGTGCAAATTAAGACTAGCGGTCGGGCGTTTGCTCTGCTCTAAGTCCAGTTCGCTTTTTCTAATGGCCGCCTAATTTGCATCTGGCAGGAAATAAGGAGAAAGGGGAGAAGAGTTCGCCTATGTCGCTCATTGCATGGAATGACAGACTCTCGGTTGGAATCGCCTCGATCGACAAGGAACACCAGAAACTGGTAGCGCTGCTCAATGACTTCTATGACGCGGTGCAAGCAGGCCACGGAAAAGAGTCCCTGGCCAGTGTTCTTGCCGCGCTGGTCGACTACACTAAGAAGCATTTTGCCAACGAAGAGCAACTGTTCGCAAAGACGGGATATCCAGAAGCTACGGCGCATAAGAAGGCTCACGACGATCTCACCCACCAGGTTCTTGACATCCAGCAAAAGTACGCGAAGGGTGCCGGGACAGCGTTGCCAACCGAGACTCTGAACTTTCTCAAGAACTGGCTGATAACGCACATACAAGGTGCGGATCGGAAATACAGTTCGCACCTGGTCAGTCACGGTGTTCGCTGAACGTGGGATATGGCTGCACCTCGAGCGGTTCCCGAGCAACGAAAGGAACGAGAGTTCGCAAAAGAACTCTTGAGTACAGTCGAGGCGCTCAGCCTTGATTTCGCCGAAATTGCCGGCAATGTCCGGGACATGGTTGGCTATGTAAGCCATCAGGAGAAGGTTTTCGATCAACTCCGTGGCCTGGCGGAACGACTGCAAGAAGATCTCGGAGCTATCGAGAGTGCGGGTAAAGAGACAAATCAGGTCGCGACGGAAGCGTCCTCAAAGTCGGTCGAGTCGATCGAAGCAGTGGCATCGGCGTTCGGGCAAATCCGCCAGATGGTGGATTCGGTTCAAGCAATCGAGAAAGAACTGGGGACGCTCGGAACCTCGCTCAAGGGCGTACATGGACTTTCCAGCAACATCCAGGCAATCGCCCGGCAGACCAACTTGCTGGCCTTGAACGCGACGATCGAGGCAGCGCGTGCGGGCGATGCAGGCCGGGGCTTTGCCGTGGTGGCCTCCGAGGTCAAGAACCTGGCACGCGAGGCGGACACTGCGACCGACGGAATCAACGGCACGGTGGGCCTTCTTTCAAGAAATGTCAGCGGCTTGATCGGCAAAAGCAGCGACGCGATCAAGGTGGCGGACGGAGTCAATCAGGGCGTGCAAGTCATCAACGGCGTTCTGGAGCACTTCCATTCGGCAGTGATGACGGTGGAGGGCAAAGTGTTCACCATCGCTTCGGCAGTCACCGACAGCCTGAACCTGTGCCAAGAGGTGATTCGGGAGATCAACCTGTTCTTTGAAGGCGTGAAAAAAGTAACCGCGGACTTGGAGCAGGCGTGGGAACGAGTAGAAGGTTCCCTGCTCAACGCCGAATGCGTGATGAATCTGGTGGCCAATGCCGGATTTGAAACCGTGGATACTCCGTTCATCGATGCGATGGCCGAGAGTACGGCCAGGGTTGCCGCCGGCTTTGAGCAGGCATTGTCGAACGGGGACATCAGCCTTGAGGCACTATTCGATGAGAGTTATCGCCCCGTTCCCGGCACTAGTCCTCCACAATTCAACACCCGATTCACCGAACTGACGGACCGCTTGCTGCCATCCATTCAGGAACCCATGCTGGCTTTCGACAATCGCATCGCGTTCTGTGTGGCTGTAGATCGGAACGGCTACCTTCCGACCCACAATCAAGACTATTCCAAGCCTCAAGGGAGCGACCCGCTGTGGAATGCTGTGAACTGCCGCAACCGGCGCATGTTTGATGATCGGACGGGGCTGCGAGCCGCACGCAATACCGAATCATTTCTTTTGCAAACCTATCGACGTGACATGGGCGGGAGCTTCGTTTTGATGAAGGACCTATCGTTTCCAATCAAGGTAAGAGGACGGCACTGGGGCAGCTTGCGCCTAGGCTACGAAAAGAGGAAACGCGAACGCCACAAGCTGACCATGCCGGTGGAGATTCACTTCGAAGGAAGTAACGTTCCCCTCCGTGGTTCGACCGCCGATATCAGCATGGACGGCTGTTACGTCGAGAGCTCACTCCCGCTTCCGGTGGGCACAAGCCTTGAGCTGAAACTGCTCGGTTCGGAAATTCCGCTCATCACCGCCAAGGCGGTTAGCAGTCACCCTCAAGTCGGGAACGGCATCCAGTTTGTGAGGATGCGACCGGAAGATCGCGACGCCTTGGGCCACTTCATCAAACAGCATCTGGCCGACCAATCCAACGAGGCTGCGCACAGATAGTTCCGTCTTATCGTCGATCATCGGGGGTACGACGCGGAACAGATGAGGCCCATCGTCATCGTTCGCGGAAGAAAGACAGCCACTCCACCTGGGCTTTCGTAATTTGAGGACTTCTAGAGCTACGGTGCGATTTTGTGCAATAAAGGGAGATATGAGCAGACGACAAAAGCTTTCGACTCACTGCTGGCATCGACGCCTGACTGGAACACAGCACGTCCGCGCTTATGCCGATCGCTAATGCGCGTGGGGCGAACGGAGGAAGCCAAGCCGGTGAAGGAAGATTCCATGAAGTACTCTCCCTAGCATCAATCGTGGTAATACGGCGATCGTCCGCGGACGTGATTGAAAAGCCTCGCTGTTTCTTCTAGCCTTCAGGCTTGAACCTGAACTGAGCTTTCGGTCAGCCATTCGGACAATAAAAACCCCGCCACTCGGCGGGGTTTTAATTTCCATGTGAAGAACGGTTAGACAGCCATGAGACGCTTGCGCAGCAGGCCACCAATTCCCAGCAAGCCGGCGCCGGCGCCGAACAGCGCAAACGTTCCGGGTTCAGGCGTTACCGCTGTGCTGATGTTGGTGTCGCCACTGGAGCCTTTCACGCGTCCATTGAACCAGCCCTTGCCCGTGTTGTAGCTGAGCTGCACCGTCACACCGTTCGCGCTCTGGCCGTTGGCAAAGGTGCCGACGATCGAGCCGACGAGGGTGTAATTGTGCGTGCCGTTGGCGAGCGTGATCACACTCCAAGTCACCGGTCCGCTGAAGGAACCGGTAAAGATCGTGCCGGCCGTGACGCCGTTGATGCCGTTGCCGACGATCGAAAAGTTGCCGCCTCCGGCGAAGGTTGCACCCATCTGGAGGTTGCCGCTGGTCAGAGCGCCGGTCGAGAAGCTGAAAGTACCTAAGCTGACACCGTTGACAAGCGAACTACCATTGAGGCCGTTCACCGCGATGAGCACCGAATTTGTGAGTGACATGCCACTGCTGCTCCCGGTCAAGGTTCCACCGGCGTTTGTGAAATCAACTTGGCTACCGGCGAACGCGGCAAGGGGCATTGCCATTGCCAGCACGACCAGCATTCCTACTCTCTTCAGCATGACTTACAGCCTCCCTGAAAGCTTTACGAGCCCAGGCACCCACACCTGAACCCCACGTGAAGCCACTACTCCGGACAATAACCTAGCATCCACAGGGCCAAACTTTGCAACATCGCAACTCTCTGCAAGCTATAGCTTTAATTCGTATCAGAATGAGATGGCCGCCTGCACAGTGCAAACCTCTGCGCATGAACAACAATCTTTTTCGAAATCAAGGGGTTAAGCACCGGGCAACTGCGCACTGCGATTTTCTTCATTTCTTCGCCGTACGGTCCGGTTCGACGGTAGGCCGGCGTCGCGAATTTTGTAAAGCAGCGCCCGATAGCTGATGTTCAAGGCGCGCGCCGCTTCTTTTCGATTCCAGTGATTGGCCTGCAGAACCTTCAGTATGATTTTCCGTTCGAGTTCGCGCACCGCTTGGCGCGTGAGCTTCTTTAGCGAAATGGGACCGTCGACGTTGATCTCGGGATTGAAATACTCCTGCTCGCGAGTCACGAGGTCGCTCGAAATCACTTCCTCGCTGCCGAGGATCACGTAGCGCTTGATCAGATTCTCAAGTTCACGGATGTTTCCGGGCCAATGGTACTTTTGCAGAACGGCCATCAGCTCGCGGGAGAGCGGCTTGGCGCGGCAGTTGAATTTGCGGTTGTAGTGCTCGAGGAAGAAGCCAACCAGATCCTCGATATCGCCGCGGCGCTCGCGGAGGGGCGGGAGCGCGATGTTCACGACATTGATGCGGTAAAAGAGATCCTGGCGGAACGTCCCGTTTTCGATTTCGTTTTCGAGAACACGATTGGTGGCGCAAACCACGCGTACCTCGACTTTCTTATCTTCCTGTGCGCCGATGCGGCAGAACTGGCCGTCCTGAAGAAGCTGCAACAGTTTCGACTGAAGGGCGAGGTCGAGTTCGGAAATCTCATCCAGAAAGAGCGTGCCACGGTGGGCCATTTCGACGCGCCCGGGCTTCATGCCGTAGGCGCCGGTAAAGGCGCCTTTTTCGTATCCGAAAAGCTCGCTCTCCAGGAGCGTTCCGGGGATGGCGGGGCAGTTGACCTTGACGTAGGGTCCCGTGCGCCAAGGCGAGCGACCGTGCACAAGCCGCGCGATGATGTCTTTGCCGGTGCCGCTTTCGCCCTGGATGAGCACCGGAACGTTGGCGGCGGCGACTTTATCCATCCGGGAACGCACCGCCTGCATGGCATCAGAACGGCCGAAGACGATACTCTCTGGCGGAATCTCGCCAATCGACTGCGCCAGCGAGCTAACGGATGAACTTGAGGTCGACATAGTAGACAGGTGTTTTGCGCTTCCCCAGTGCTAAATGCACCCTATCAGCCAAACTGCGTATAGGTCGGGGAATACGCTCGGTTCCGATTGTATCGTTTTGAGAATGGGTGGGTTATGGATTTCTGTGCGAACCGCGCCAAGTCGGATCGGATGCCAAGACCTGTGAGAACTCCAGAAAGAAGGAAAAAGTTTTCACACCGAAGAAGCGACTTTCCGCCGCTGCGGAGAGCTTCTCGCGGAACGTCGTTCTGGACTGAGCAGTGGGCGGGAGAACTTGAGACCGAGGAGATGATAGCCCTCGGCGTGGGTAATGCGGACCGGTTTGGCCCGGAGAGTTCGAGAGGAGCGCGGCAGTCCGGCGCCGTCGGCTAACGGAGCACTCGGGATCTCGAGAAGCACGGAACCGGCCAACTGAGGCGAGCGACGAACCACGACTAGCGCTCCGCCGGCACTAATGTTCAGCGCAGTGGCAAACTCAAGCAGATCAGTGCCTTTTTCGTCGCGGCTTCGAACGAAAACGGGAATCGCGAGGGGTAAGCGCACCCACCGTCGGCGCTCTTTCTCGGGTTGGCGACGGCTCAAGAGGATGCTCCTTGGGCGCATATTTCCCACCATTTTCACGGCATCTCATGGGCCAAATTACAGGGATTCGCGCAGGAGCAACCAGTATCCTGGCGCAAACCGGCGTTTCGTCTCGGCAATTAAGCCGGAGACTTAGGCTTTTGGCCGGATTACGCCGCTTGCCTGAGGTGCATTTCTTTGGCATGACCCATGGTTTTCTCTGGCGTTAGAGTGCAAGGATTTGCCCTAAGGTGGCAATTAGGGTTCGTTTTTTGTTTGACAAGCCTAGGAGCCAGCCCTACCATCGAGGCAACTGGTTCCGCTGATTTTGACAACTTTGGTCAGTTCACTGGCTGATCCCCTCCCCGTAGTTTTACCTGAGAGTTGTGTAACTGTGAGTATCACTTCCGACGATAGGTGTGCTTCACCAGCGATGACGCCCAAGTCCGGGGTTTCCAGCGGTTCCAAGGGCATGCGCGATGCCTCGGAGGGGAATGCCGAGCCGTCGGCAGTTCAATCGAGCGCCACAACCGTAGGCGCGAATTCGGCAACCAAATTCGCGGATACCGAAGCCGGCGTCTCTGTCGCCGATGTCTCCGAGCGTGGCGTGCCCGATTCCGAATTCATTCAGAGTTATAACCAGCTTCGCGAACGTTTTCAGCGCACCACGAATGCACTGGCTTCAGCGGCGCACGATCTGAAAACACCGCTCGCGATTTTGAACGGCTACATCGAGCTTTTGCAAAGCGAGAAGCTCGGAAGTCTGAACGACCGACAGCGTGAAGTGATACACGATATGCAGGCGAGCGGCCAGCGGCTACAGCATTTCATCCAGGATTTTCTTTCCTACAGCGTTCTGGAAACCGGCGAGATCCGACTGCAATACGAGATTGCCGACGTCAACGCGTGTTTGTCGGAGGTCTGCCACCTGTGGTCGCGACGGTTCCAGGACACAGGGCTGGCACTCTATTTCCTGGCAAACGATAAATTGCCAGCTTTCGCGTTCGACTCCGCAAAAGTACAACGAGTGGTTTCAAATCTTCTCGAGAACGCTTCGAAGTTCACGCCTGCGGGCGGGACCGTCTGGCTGCACGCCGAACCGCACATGTGGGAGCGGCGTTCGACCAGCAAGCCAGGCGTCGAGCGCGAAAGACGACGCCAGGCGCTGGCGGTACCCAATTCAGTGAAGATTAGCGTTTCCGATACTGGTCCGGGCATTCCGCCGGAATATCATCTTGAAATCTTCGACGATTTTTTCCGTCTCCCGGCAGCCGATCGCCCGGCAGAGGGCATGGGCCTGGGACTTGCGATTGCGCGCCGCTTGATCGGCGCCATGGGCGGCAAAGTCTGGGTTGAAAGCGAACCGGGCTCGGGCTGCAAATTTTCGTTCTTGTTGCCATTGAATCCTTCCACCACGGGCAATCAGCGGGGGAAAAGAAATGAGTAAAGCGGCCAACATTTTGCTGGTCGATGACGAACCGGGAATGCTTCGTTATATCCGGACTCTGCTTGAAGTGGATGACTACAAAGTGGCGACCGCATCCACGGGCGAAGAGGCGTTGGAACTGGTGAACAAAGGCCTGCAGCCGGACCTGGTCCTGCTGGATCTGCTGATGCCGGGAATCGACGGACTGGCGACGCTCGAACAACTTCGTCAGATCCGTACGGGAACCAAGGTGGTGATGCTGTCGTGCGTGAACGACACGCGCAAAGTGGTACAGGCCATGCGCCTGGGCGCACACGACTACCTTACCAAGCCGTTTCAGAAGGCAGAACTCGACGCAGTCATCGAACAGTGCCTGGGAAGCAATCAGCAGGCATACGCGGGCGACGTCGAAGAGTTGTGCGACGATGTATTTTTTGTGGCTGCCAGCCCGGCAATGAAAAAGATTCGCTCCCAAGCAGCCCTCGTGGCGAACGTCGACATTCCGGTTCTGATGCTGGGAGAAAGCGGCACGGGTAAGGAAGTGCTCGCGCGCCTGGTACATCAGTTGTCGCCGCGCGCTCATCGCACATTTTTAAAGGTAAATTGCGCGGCGGTTCCGGCGGATCTGTTGGAAAGCGAGTTGTTCGGGTATGAGGCCGGCGCATTCACCGGCGCAACCCACTCGAAGCCTGGCAAATTTGAACTCTGCAACAAGGGAACCATCTTGCTGGATGAGATCGGTGAGATGCCGCCGATTCTGCAGGCAAAGCTGCTGCACGTTTTGCAGGATCAGCAGTTTTCGCGACTGGGAAGCCGCTCGGTGATCAAGGTGGATGTTCGCATTCTCGCCGCCACCAACATCAACATCCCGGAAGCGCTCGCGACCAAGCGGCTGCGCGAAGATCTCTATTACCGGTTGAACGCGTTCACGCTCAGCCTGCCGCCATTGCGCGAGCGCAAGGAAGAAATTCCGATTTTGCTCAAGCACTTCATGGCGCGTATGTCTGAGCGGTATGCGCGGTCGCCTTTGCCGTTGACGCCGACGCTCCTGGGGGCCTGCCTGGAGTATCCGTGGCCGGGCAACCTGCGCGAACTGAGCAATTTCGTGAAGCGCTATTTGATTCTCGCTGATGAAAAGCTGGCTATCGCGGAACTGCATCCGCGCAGCGACATAAGCGGCGGCATGAATCCCGATGGCTCACACGGCGCGGGCGAAACTACGGCGGGGGGGTTGAAGTCGCTGGCGCGAAGCGCGAAAGATGAAGCCGAGGCTGCGGCTATCACACAGGCGCTCGAGCAGACCAACTGGAATCGGAAGCAGGCGGCGGTTCTATTGAAGATCAGCTACAAGGCCCTTCTTTACAAAATTCGCCAGTACGGCATCGCTGAAGCGCGTAGCCACCACAAGCTTTCCGCGGGCGCCTAAAGTAGAATCTCTTTTCTGTTTCTCAATGAGCCTGCTGGTTTGGGGCGCTGGACCCTGTCGGAACTGTCTTGCCCTACTCAAACTCACGCTCGCTCAATTCAGCTTGGGGAGTCGAAGCATGTTCCGCCTAGGGGCAATCGTTCTGGTTCTTGTCACCGCGATGTTCGCCGGGGATTACAAGAAAGCACGAATCATCGATTTTCAGGAGGCTAGCACGGTAGCCGGCGGCACCGAATCATCGCCGTCCAACAATGGAGTCTCGACGATGCCTACCAGCCGATTTGGTTCTTCAATTCTGAAGTGCGAGGTAGTTCTTGCCCTCGACGGAACGACCTACACGGCGTTATTCCCAGAAGATTCGAAGTTCCAGATTGCAGATTTGACGCGTGGCGCGATGATTTCCGTACGCATCGATGGCAAGAAGGTCTCGATGCAAAGACCGTCGGATGGTAAAGAGATCAAAGGGAAGATTCTTCGCGAAGAGAAAGAAACTCCAGCCCAGAAATAACATCAGGAGACGGTTCGAGGACTAGCTGGTGGCTTTGCTGAAGCTAGCCGCAGCTTCTTCGGCAGTTTCGCTGAACGGCATGATGCGATGAATGTTTGCGGTATGCATCATGTCGTAGACCATTCCTTTGACGCCGCACAGGCGCATCTCGCCGCCAGCTTTCTTCAACTTGGACGAAGCCGTCACGATGATGCCGATGCCTGTGCTATCGACGCGCTCGACGCCGGAAAGATCGATAATCAGTTTGCGAATGTTGCCTCGCACTAACTCATCGACGAGCCAATCGATCTCCTGACAGGGCCGCCCCATCGTAATTCGTCCGACGGGCTGGATTACGAAGATATCGGGCTCGATGTGCTTTCTGTGAATCTCGAACATCCTTGCTATCCCTTTCACGGACCGGTCGCGATGAAAAGTCAGTCTGGCTCGTCAAACCGTATGCGGGCGGACATGCAGAAAGAGTGTCGCGGCCAAAGGCGCGCGCGTCAAGGCTTTTGCTGAGGCCTGATACCCGGATGTTCACCCTATTAACGGCGATGAGGCCTGGATGAAATTGGCTTACCCCGAAAAGAAAAGCCGGGCGCGACCGCGCCCGGCTGCGGAAAACATTGACCTACTGTACGACCAACTGAATGAGCTGGGTCTGGTTGTAAGTACCCGAAGTCGCGCTTACCGTGATTTGATAGGTTCCCGCCGGCGTTCCGCTGCTGATGGTGCTGGAGCTGCTATGACTGCATGCCGGGAGCATCGCGGTAATCGTCAGTACAAGGAAAAGGCAGAGTGCGCCAACGATTCTGCGTTTACGTTTCGAACCTCGACTGAATCCCACGCCGATAATCGCCAATCCGCCAAAGGGCAGCCACATCGCCACGGGCAAACCGAAATGCCCGATCGACGCCGTGGTGGTTGTACGCGCGGTGGTGTCAATGGTGAGAGTGACGGACGATGGGCTCTGATTCTCGAGAGTGACCGGGCTAGTCGAGAAGGTGCAGCTTACACCATTGGGCAAGCCGGAGGGACATCCGAACGAAATACTTGCCGAGAACGTTCCACTGGTGCCCACCGGGGTAAGAGTGGGCGTGAAGGTCGCGGGATTGCCGGCAGTTACGGTTTCGGTGGAAGGCGCGACCGAGAGCGTATAGCTATTGACCTGCAAGCTGGCGCTAGCAGAGGCCGTGAACGTGGAACCAGAAACAATGACGGTTCCGCTGTTACCGAGCGTTCCCGCCGAGGTCGGCGTTAGCACAATCGTGACCGTGGTACTGGCACCACCATTGAGCACGCCAATGTTGCAGATGATGGTGTTATTTGTCGGTGAAGTTGGGCAAGTGCCTCCGGCGGCGGTTGCAGAAACGAAGTTCGCCACAACACTGCCTGAATTCGCCAGGTTATCAACAAAGGCAACGCCGGCGACAGTGTTGCCATTGTTTTTGATTGTGTAGTTGAAGGTCGCCTGATTTCCGGCATTGACGACACTGGAGTTTTGCGTGGTAACGCTCAAGTTCACCGTCGGTCCGACTTTGGCGGCGAAGGCATCCTGCATACCCTTCGGCGCCGACTGGTACGGCGCGCGGACCGGGAAGTCCGTGGACAATGTGTCGCCCGCAACGTAAACGACTGCGTTGCTGTCGACTGCAATGCCCGTGCCACGATCGTTTCCGCTCCCGCCCAGGTAGGTCGCGAACGTTCCTGGAGACTGACCTTGTATGTAGCCTGTAGTGTCCAAGCGGGCGACGAAGGCGTCGGTGCCTCCGGCCAAGGCAGGCTGGAGAGCGTTGAGTACGTTGAAGTCTGCGGAGTTGGTCGTGCCGGTGATGATCGCTCCCTGCACCGTATCGATCGCGATCGCGGAAGCCGTGTCGTCGCCCGACCCGCCCAGGAACGAGAAGTACGAAAATACGACGTTGCTGTTGCTACCACCGGCCACCGGGTTTGTGATTTTCGCGACGAAGGCATCCGTTGCGCCAGCGTTCATCTGCTGGTAAGCGGGTGCGCCCGCGGATGGTGGAGCAATTACCAGACTCGATTCTGTCGAGGTTGTGGAACCGGTGATGTAAGCGTTGCCGGCGGCATCCACTTGAACCCCGTAGCCCACGTCATCGCCAGTTCCTCCGATGTACGTCGAATACACGAGTTGGGCACCGGAGCTGTTAAGCGGATTGATCTTGGCAACGAAGGCATCCAGCGCGGTCACGCTCTGTGAGCACTTGCCGTTCTGGTTGCTGGCGCCGGGCGTGTCGAGACAACCCTGGCCGGCATTCTTGATCGGGAAGTCGCTGACATTCCCGTTGTACTGATAGTTCGTGCCGCCGGTGATGAAGATGTTGGATCCGACCGAATTGTTATCGACGGCGATGGCGCCACCAGCCACAATGCCAGTCGAGGGGGCGGTGCCTCCGAAATACGTCGAATAGATCAAGCTCGCCGAGCTTGATGATGTCGGGTCAATCTTGCTAACGAAGAACGCGCCGTTCGGGTTGAGCAACGAATTTTGCAGCGCGCCTTGCGAGGGAGCCACGGGGAAGTCAGACGAGTTGGTGATGCCGATGAGGTAGATGAGGCCTTTGCTGTCGATGGCGAGGCCGCTCATCGTGTCGCTTTTGCTGCCCGAGAGATACGTCGAGTAGAGCAACTGGTCGGCGGCACTGCTAGCCCCTGGGTTGAGCTCGGTCACGAAACTGTGCGTCCCGTGAGTTTTTGGAGTGGCCTGGAACGCAGTGTTGGTGGATGACGTCGAAGTTGGAAAGTTCGTCGAGGTGGTCGTGCCAGCGACGTAGATGTCGCTCGCTGCATCGACCGCGAGGCCCGCTACCGTGTCGATGCCGTCGCCACCCAGATAGCTGGCGTACTGCAGAGTCGAACCGGTCGAATTGAACTTCGCGACGAAAACGTTGGCGGTGGCGCCCGTAGCCAGAGTTCCCTGGAAAGGGGTGCCAGCTGTCGGAAAATCGGCGGACGTCGTGCTTCCGGCGACATAAAAGTTGAACGCGGCATCAACGGCGATGCGCGGGCTGGTCTCGTTGCCGGTGCCACCCAGATAGGTCGAGTACGAGAGCACGGGATCGATCACGAGAGCCCGGCTGCGATCGTAGTCACCGATAGCAAAACCAACTTCGTTTGCGGAAAGCAAAACGAAGGCTGCGTCGACCGGCTGTTGAGCATCGCCATTGAGCTGATAGACGCGCGGGGCGTGGAAGCGGATCTGCTCGTCGCGGGCCGAAACCGTCAGGTCGCCCGACTCCAGAGAAACACGATCAGCACCGGTGAAGCTCAGGCGAATCGTTTTCGCATCGGCATCCGGGTTGACGGTGAAGTCATACTCCAGTTGACCCTGATTTCCATAATAAGCAAGATCGATGCCGGGATAGACGTCGGTGTAGGCCGCGCGACCGTACTGCGGCACATCGTGGCGCCACTTGCTGGGATCGTTGCCGAGCAAGTAGTTGCTCCTGCCAGGCAGCGTCTGCTCGCCCATGACCACAGGCTGAGGGTTCGCTCCGCTCAGACGCATGCGCACCACGGTATTCTGGCGAGCCATGAGAGGTTTGGAATACCCACCACTCGCGTCCGGGCGGGCGAATGAGAGCACCGCCTCGTCGGAAGTGAGAAAGAGTCCGTAGCCTGCTCCGCGCGCTATGAATTTGACCCGGGGGTCGGTTTGGCCGACGTTTGGCTCAAACATAAGAGGCAAATGACCGAACGCCTTTACAACTTGGGGAGGCGTCACGGCGGCGGGTTGGAGAGCCGCAAGAGTATCAGGCGCGTTGGCAGAACCGCCGGCACTTTCGAGGCGCGCACCGTTCTGAAGCAAAATGCCCGCCAGCACGGCCAAAACCAGGCCAGCCGCGAATACGCGGCACCACATCAGACCTGTTCCTTGCCTAAGCCGATTCAATCTCACGTCTCCTCCGATGGTTCGATTCAGGTGGCAGGATGAAAAACGGCACACAGTACCGCGGACGGCCCAAGCGTGCCTGGCGGCATGCGCCCTTATCTCCAGAACCTAATGAAAAGTAATTCTTTACTTAAACATCTGGCGGTCACGAGTGTCAAGGGAAGGCCACGGCAACACGCCCATTTCGCCAAACGTGAGATGCGCGCTGGCTGAGGAGAGATGCCGGGGCGGAAGTGTGGCGTGAGAAATCTTTTGAGCCCAGTTTTTGCCGCTAGAGTTTTCCACAACAGCGAGGGGTTCAGATTGTGGGCGAACGGTTTACCGATGCAGTTCCTGAAGCGTTTTTACCTTGCAAGCCGCGGGGGGATTCAGTGATCTTTACGGAAACGAGTGCACTCACCTATGTTTCAAGAACAGCATGAGCGGCGATCCATGCAGCGCTTCGACATGCGTCTGCCGGCATCCGTTGAGCTTGGCTTCAATGGAGCGGATGAATTTGTAACCGAGACGCAGAATGTGAGCGCACGCGGCGTGTTTCTGTACCTGGACCGGCCGATCGCACATAATAGCCGCATCCGCGTCACGCTCACCTTCCCACCTCATGTGACTCTGACCGACGCGGTACGGGTACGATTTACGGCCCGGGTAATCCGGGTGGAGGAGCCGTTGCCTTCAGCACGGATCGGAGTAGCGGCAATTATCGAGGACTATGAATTCCTGCGATCGACGCCAGTGCCGCTGAGTGAGACCGTGGACACAAGTGATCGGCAGGCCGTCAGTCCGCAGACCTAAGGCTCCCGCGCAGTTCGGCTCCCCGTCGAAGCCAGTCTCAATCGTGCAACGCTAGTCCTTCTTCAACTCCGCGATTTCGCGCTTCAGGCGATTGTGGCGTCGGACCAACGTTCCCAGATAGGAGATGTGGATCAGCCAGGTGACCGCGTAGGCGGCGTAGAGATAGTTCACTGCACTGCACTCCTTGGCTCGAGCAACGCCTCAAGCGCCTGGGTTTCTTCCACGTCACGCTGGACCCGTTCGAGACGGTAGCGCGACCAGCAAACCAGGAAGGCAAAGCATAAGAAAGCCAGCCAGTTGATCATGAGCACGCGCATCATGCGGGGATCGATTGATCCTCCGCCGCCGATTACCGGCTGGGGATGTTGCGTGCGGAAGAACCAGATGGAAAAGTAGACCAGCGGGACATCCAGCGCTCCGAAGACAGCAAGCGCCGCGGCCAGGACGGGCGTTTCGCCGCTGGTGGAAAACTTTCGCAGGAGCAAGTAGCTCACGTAGATCAGCCAAAGCACGAGCGTAGAAGTCAGTCGGATGTCCCAAGTCCACCAGATGCCCCATACCGGGCGCGCCCACAGGGGTCCGGTGACGAGCACAACCGTGCAGAAAACTACACCGACCTCCGCCGTTACCTGGGCGAGGATATCGACGCTCGGCTCGGAGAACAGCTTGTGGATCACGAAGTAGAGCGCGGTCACGGCCAGGCCGGTGGTTGCAATCGATCCGTGATGCATTCCGGCCGGCAGCGGGCGAATTACGAACTCGGCAATGCAGGCACCCACACCGATGGCAATCGCGACACCGGACGCGACGCGGTCCGCTGTTTCATTGGTACGGACGAGAAACTGCACCGAGGCAAGAAAGTTGATGAAGAAGAGCAGGAACGCCGTCCACGCGGAAGGCACGTGGTAGTAGAAGATGCGCTGGACATCGCCCATGGTTCGTTCGGTCGGGGCGACTACCAGAGCCTGATACAGCGCGTACCCCAGCAGGCCGGCCGTCAGAAGCGCGAGGAGAGGAAACACTCTTTTCATTCGGCCTCCAACACCCTTGGGAAAAGGGCCAAGCAAGCGGTCGTGAACACCACATCATACGTCGCCAGCAGCACAATCCAGAAGCGAGGATTGGAGTCGCCGGTCAGAATCGCGGTGGTCGCCTCTACCATCGAGAGTAACGCCGGAATCGAGATGGGGAAAAGTAAGAGGGGCAGCATGATCTCGCGGCTGCGGGTGCGCAAAGACATGGCCGCGAAAAACGTGCCGTTGACCACCAGGGCCCAGGTTCCGAACGCTGCGATCGGAATCAGTTGCCAGGACGGACCCAGCGCACGCAGCTTGTAGAAAACGATGAACAAAGGCGTCATGAGCGTTTCCAGCAGCGCCACAAAAATGAAGTTGCCGATGGCCTTGGCAAGGAACAGCGAGTTAGCTGGGGCGGGCGACACGCGATAGGCGTCGAGCACGTGATTCCGTAGTTCTCGTGCCCAGGTCTGATTTAATGCGACCACCGCAGCAAAAAGAAAAGCTACCCAGATCAAGCCGCCAGCAATGAGCCGCGATTCTTCGGCGTTGGGATCGAACGAAAAGCTGAAGACGACGACCACCAGCAACGCGAAGAACAGCATCGAGTTGATGGCGTCCTTTGAGCGCCATTCGAGGCGGATATCTTTGGCGAGCGTGACCAGCGCGACGCCGGAGGTCGGATTGAGATCGCCGCTCATGCCGTCTCCATGAATGATCGGTCGGGAGTGCGATTCACGATCTGGCCATTTTGCATCCACACGAACTCATCGGCCGCCCCGTCTAGGAGCGAAGCCTGATGGGTTACGACGAAGACGGTTTTACCACCATCGCGCATCGCCGCCAGGAGCTTTACCATCTCACGGGCGGAGCGGATATCCACGTTGGAAAAAGGTTCGTCGAGCAGCAGAAGTTCAGGATCGTGCAATAACGCCCGGGCAAGTGACATGCGTTGACGCATACCCTGCGAATACTGCCCAACGGCGCGCTCCAGCTTTGGGTCGAGCCCGACGGCAGCGATGACTTGCTCACAGCGACGAGGATCTTTCACCTCGTAAAGATGCGCGAAGTAGCGAAGATTTTCGAGACCGCTGAGTTCGTCATAGAGCAACGAAGGGTGAGCCATGTATCCGAACCGATGGCAAGCGGCGCGGGGATTCTTTTCGCCGAGGACTGAAACCTCTCCGGCGGTCGGGCGAACGAGGCCCGCGAGCACGCGCAACAATGTGGTCTTCCCTGCGCCGTTATCGCCGAGGATTGCGTAAAGTTTGGGACCTTCGAATGAGGCTGTGACCTTTCGAAGCGCTGCAAACCGTCCAAACTGCTTGGTCAGATTCGTAACCGTGACGGCGATATTGGCTGAGTCGTCGCTGTCGGCTTTGCTCTGGGCTGGGGAGGCGTTGTGGTGGGTCACAGGCGAGGTGCGAATCTCTGGATTGCGGATTTCTGGTCTCGTGCCACTCCTCGGCGAAGCACCACCTTAAAGCGTCACGCCCGTGCCGTGCGGGGCTTCGACACGGCTCATGCCCTTCGCGGGCTCATTCGCGGGCGCTCCTTCAGCCGGTGCGCCTGGCTGCGCCGGAGCATACTTCGAAGCGCACTTGGCCTGCAGCGCCTTGGCGTGAAAGACCCCGTCGCGACCGAAGTTGCCTTCGGCCAGCGCCTGAGAATTGTCCTTGAACGTATCGGGCGGCGGCTCGGTTCCTGCATAGCTGACGTTCAGCGTCCGGTCTTGCTCAACAAGAATGAAATCAACATGGGTACCACTACGCTTGATCGAGCCCGGTTGCACATTTCCGGCCACCCGCAGGCGCTTGGCATAGGCGCCATCTCCCATCCCCTGCAACTCTTTGATGGTGACGTAGTAGCTCTTGCTGTCCTGAACGCCGGTATAGGCAAGATAGCCGAGGAGGACGAGGATGAGCGCGGTTGCGCCCCCGAATTTTAAATACTTGCCAGTTTCGCTTGCCATGGAACGAGCCCCAACTATTTACAGACTGTACGCGCCGCCTATCCGCGGGTCAAGGCGCCGGTTGGGCACGCCTCCCGCTGCTCCTGGCAGTTCAAAGCGTTGAACCGAAAGGCACATTCAGCGATGTAGAAGCCTTGGCGCACAGCCCCGCCGTTCCCGGCGGCCAGAATCTGCCGTTTACAATGGCTGCCTATGATCCATCCATGGCACGACGTCACTCCGGGGCACAAGCTGCCGCAGGAGTTCAGCACAGTGATAGAAATTCCGTTCGGATCGAGCGTGAAATATGAGCTCGATAAGACGAGCGGGCTGATCAAGCTCGACCGTATTCTATATTCGGCTGTTTATTACCCCGCGAACTACGGATTCATTCCGCAAACCCTGGCGGACGACGACGATCCGCTGGACGTGCTCGTTTTCTGCCAGGAACCGGTGGTGCCGCTGACCATCATCAAGGCAAGAGCGATCGGACTCATGAGCATGATCGATGCGGGGAAGATGGACCACAAGATCGTCGCGGTTGCGACGGAAGACCCCGAGTTCAACTCCTATCACCAGGCTGCGGAAATGCCGCCTCACCGCATGAGCATGCTGCGCCGGTTCTTCCAGGATTACAAGCTGCTGGAAGGAAAGTCGGTGGAGGTGGACGAGATCCGTCCGCCATCGGAGGCGTTCCCCATCATCGAGGATTCTCTGCGCCGCTACAGCGAACACCGTCGCCGAGGGTTCAAAGGTATCGATTCGGTAGTTTGAGAGGGAGCGGCGCGCGCCGCCGCTCTCACCTCAAGTCTTACCAAACGTGACAAGCGTTCTGGGCGACCATGGGTTGGCCGGCTTTGCAACCCCACGCCTTTTGAAACTCCGGCATGTTCTCGACGACCCCGTTGACCCGATATTTGCCCGGTGAGTGCGGATCGACCGTCACCAGCATGCGGGAGAACTCAGGTCGCCGCTTCTCGCACCAGACACGTCCGAAGCCAAGGAAGAAGCGCTGCTCAGGCGTGTAGCCGTCAATCTTTTCGGCCGCCTTGCCCGTTTTGTCTTCGGCAATCATATGCATGAGCGCGTTGTAGGCGATGCGCGCGCCGCCGTTGTCGGCAGTATTTTCGCCCAGAGTAAGCTTGCCGTTGAGTTTTAAGTCATCGACCGCCACGAAGTTGCCATATTCGTTCGCGATGCATGACGCCCGCTCCTCGAACTCCTTGCCATCCTGCGCGGTCCACCAATCACGCAGGTTGCCTTGAGCGTCGTACTTGCGGCCCTGATCGTCGAAGCCGTGCGTGAGCTCGTGACCGATGACCAACCCGATGCCGCCGAAGTTCACGGCGTCGTCCATTTTCTTGTCGAAAAACGGCGGCTGCAGGATGCCGGCCGGGAAGACAATCTCGTTGTACGAGCCGCTGTAATACGCGTTAACGGTCGGCGGCGTCATCCCCCATTCCTTGCGATCGAGTGGCTTGCCGATCTTGGCGATGTCGCGCTTGGTTTCGAATTCGTTCCCACGAACAATGTTGCCCAGCAGATCGCCGCGAACGATCGTCAGGGTTGAGTAGTCGCGCCAAACATCGGGATAGCCAATCTTGTTGCGAATGGCTTCCAACTTCACCTTGGCTTGTTTCTTGGTGTCTGCTCCCATCCATGCGAGGCCTTGGATGTCCTGATCGAGCGAAGCTTCGAGCGCGTCGACCATCTTTAGCATGCGGGCTTTGCCATCGGCGCCAAAGGTCGCGTCTACATACTTCTGTCCCAGCGCTTCGCCGAGCGCGTTGTCGGTTGCATCAATGCAACGCTTCCAGCGCGCCTGAATCTCGTCCTGCCCGGTGAGCGCCTTTTGTAGCTTGAAGTTGGTGTCGACGAAGGGTTTGGAGAGCCATGGAGCCGAGGCATCCAGGATGTGCCAGCTGACATATGTCTTCCAGGCCGACAAAGATTCCTTTTCGATGACCTCGTTCACCTGCTTGAAGAAGTCCGGATTCGTCACGTTCAGTTGTGAGAAGGATGGTGCACCGGCGGCGCTGAAATAGCTGGCGAGATCGAAGTTCGGCCCGAGCGCAATGGCCTGGTCGGTCGCCATCTTGTGATCGCGGTTTTTGGGATCGCGGCGCGCGGTGCGATCCATCTCGGCCTTAGCGAGAGCGGTTTCGATGCGCAGGACGATTTGCGCCGATTCGGCGGCTTGCGACGGGTTCTGGCCGGCCAGGGTGAACATCGCAGTCACGTTCTCGACCAGCTTCTTGCGCATCTCGGCGTGCTTTTCATCGTCCTTGAGGTAATAGTCGCGGTCGGGAAGGGTCAGGCCCCCCTGATCGATGTAGGCGATCACTTGATCGGCGTTGTGAAGGTCGGGAGACGAATAAAAGCGGAACAATGAGCCGGCGCCCGCTGCGTGCACATGGGCGAGCATTTCGATCAGTTCCTTCTTGTCTTTTGCACCGGCAATGCGCGCAAGTTCAGGCTTAAGCGGATCGAGGCCCTTTGCCTCTACGGCGCTTTCGTCCATACACGAGGCGTAGAAGTCCCCGATCTTCTGGTCGACGGCGTCGCGACCGGCGCTTTGCACGGCAGCCTTCTCAAGAATCTGGCGCTCGACCACCTTGTTGCGCTCATCGAGTTCGATGAAGCTTACCCACTCAGGCTGGTCAGCGGGAATCTCGGTGTTCTTGATCCAGTTGCCGCAGGCGTACTGGTAGAAGTCGACACAGGGGTCGGCGGTCTTGTCGAGGGTGTCGAGACTGAAACCCGGGTCCGGAGTCTTTGCCGGGGTGGATTGCGCAGCCGACAAAATCGAGAGGAATGCCAACAGAACCACTAAGACGCTAAAGCTTTTCATGCAGAGAACCTCACTGGCAGAACGGAGATTGTAAGGCCATCGGCTTTAGACGCACAAATGCCGCAAAAGTGAGTGCGGAGCGGCGGGAAAGCCGCGGCGCGCGGCGTATAATCGGGTAAATTCCAAGAACGACGAGGTCGATGTCGGTTATGACTCCTGAAAACGGCACCCCCAAAAACGGCACTCCTTCGAATGGCAGCTCGGGCAGCGTCCCGAAACCTCGTGCCGAGTGGCTGGCGCGCCGCAAGAAAGAGAACGCCGACAGCAACTTCTCCCAGATGCACTATGCACGGCAGGGCGTCGTCACGGAAGAGATGGAATTTGTCGCCCGCAAGGAAAAACAGACACCGGAGTTGATCCGCGACGAAGTGGCCCGTGGCCGCATGATTATCCCGGCGAACATCAACCATCCGGAACTCGAGCCGATGTGCATCGGGGTGGCCTCGGTGTGCAAGATCAATGCGAACATCGGGAACTCGGCCGTGACGTCGAACATTGGCGAAGAGCTGAAGAAGCTGCACACCTCAGTGCACTACGGCGCCGATACGGTCATGGATCTTTCGACCGGCGGCGATATTCACGAGATTCGCGAGGCGATTTTGCGGCACTCGCCGGTTCCGATCGGAACCGTGCCGATTTACGAGGCGATTTCGCGCGTGAAGCGCGTCGAAGACCTCACCGCCGCTGTCATGCTGGAAGTGATCGAGGAGCAGGCCGCGCAGGGCGTGGATTACATGACGATTCACGCGGGCGTGATGGTGCAGTACCTGCCCATGGTCTCAAAGCGCATCACCGGCATTGTCAGCCGAGGGGGCGCGATCCTGGCACAGTGGATGGCGCACCACCACAAGCAGAACTTCCTCTACGAGTGCTTCGAGGACATCTGCAAAATCATGAAGAAGTATGACGTGAGCTTCTCCCTGGGCGACGGGCTGCGCCCAGGGTGTCTGGCCGACGCAAGCGACGAAGCACAATTTGCCGAACTGAAGACGCTGGGCGAGCTCACCAAGATCGCCTGGCAGCACGACGTACAGGTCATGATTGAAGGGCCGGGACACGTGCCGCTCGACAAGATCAAGGAGCAAGTTGATAAGGAAAACGAGCTTTGCTACGAGGCGCCGTTTTATACGCTGGGGCCGCTGGTAACTGATATCGCGCCAGGCTACGACCACATCACGTCGGCGATTGGTGCGGCGATGATCGGCTGGTACGGCGCGTCGATGCTCTGCTACGTCACTCCCAAAGAACACTTAGGCCTGCCGAACGAGAAAGATGTGAAGGATGGAATCATCGCCTACAAGATTGCGGCGCATGCCGCGGACGTCGCCCGCCACCGTCCGGGCGCCCGGGATCGCGACGACGCACTCAGCTACGCTCGTTACAAATTTGATTGGGAAAAGCAGTTCGCGCTCTCGCTTGATCCTGAGACGGCGCGCTCCATGCACGACGAAACTCTGCCCGACGAGTCCTATAAGGAGGCTGCGTTTTGCTCGATGTGCGGACCCAAATTCTGCTCGATGAACTACTCGTCGAAGGTCGACGAGTACAACAAGAAAGAGCACGGGCTGGAGAAGGCCGACTACTCGGAGCTGGTCGACAAGCTGGTGACGATCAAGTGAGGTTTTGCGACCTTTGAACGGGCGCTCGTGGCGGCTGTGTTCACGGGCTCCGGATGCGTGAGGTCGGTAATCCCGTCTGCCGCAAGCTGTACTGCGATGGCCAAGATCAGAAATCCAAAGATGCGCGTAATCGCGCCGACCGCGTTCGGGCCGAGCCTACCTACGAACGGGCCGCCCAACCTGAGGAACAAATAAACCGACAACGCCAGCACCGCGATTCCGATCACTATGCCCGCGTAGGAGGCGAGGCTTTCTACGTTCGCGGCAAGGCCCATTACCACGCCAATGGATCCCGGACCTGAGAGCAGCGGCATCGCCATCGGCGTAAGGGAAATATCCTCTTTGGTGTTGGCATCGACGCTCTCTGCAACCGTAAGGCGGCTCGAAGCCGTAACCATGCCCCAGGCGGTGTTGGCGACGATCAAGCCCCCGGCGATTTTCAGTACAGGCAACGAAATTCCGAACAGGCTGAGTACGAAGCGGCCGAAAAACATGAACGTCACCAGGATGGCGAAGACCCAGCCGGCCACCTTGAGGGCGGTGCGATTGCGCTCGGGCCGGCTGAAGTTTTCGGTCAGAGCGAAGAACATCGGAATGCCGCCAAACGGGTTCACGATGGGAAAAAGCGCGAGGAAGGTCGCGGTCGCCGCATTGGGCAAAGTGTGCAGTAGGCGCTCAAATGCGTGGGCTGGATTCATCTGAACGTAAATTGCGGCTTCTTTCCCGATGGAATCGAGGGGACCTCATCATACGAACGGGCGCGCAGAGCGTCAATTCATCACGCGGGCTCAGTGGCGGGTGTCGTGCACGTCGATTGGGCTTAAAGGTCTGCGACAGAAATGCTTGATCGGTCATCTATCATGGCTAGACCTTATGACCGCGAAACAGAAATCGTTGCTGGAAGAACTGCGGCAATCCAAGCCGTTTGAATCTCCTGCGCAAGAAGCAATCCTGGCCCTTTATCGAACCAGCGACGTGCTGCAGCGCCAGTTCAATCAGCTGATCGAGCCCTACGGCATCTCCGGCCAGCAGTACAACGTGCTGCGCATCTTGCGCGGCGCGGGAGCCGATGGGACACCCACGCTCGACATCGCGGAACGCATGGTGGAGCAAACACCCGGCATCACGCGGTTGCTGGATCGGCTGGAAGCGAAACATCTGGTGCGGCGGCGCCGCTGTCCGGAAGACCGCAGGCAAGTTTTGTGCTGGATTACGGATGCAGGATTGGAAGTGCTGGCGAAGCTGGACAAGCCCGTCTCGGCCATGGGACCGCATCTGCTCCGCTCGCTGAGCAAGGAAGAAGTACATCAACTCATCGAGATGCTGGAGCGGTTACGAGCTGGCTTGAGCTGAGGCCGATCTTTTCGGCAGGAGAAGTTCACCGCGAGACGCGACCTGTCCCGGTTCCAGCAGCGCGTTATTTTGAACTGGAATTCGTGGCTGGGCTCGACTGCGAGGGCTTTCGATCAAAGTAGGTGATTGTGTCCTTTGCGATAAAGCCAGAATCACTTTGAGAGCTGTGATGCTGGGCGACCCGATTGGACTTCTTCGATGTTTGCTTTTTAGACGCCGTAGACTTTGCCGGAGCAGGCTTGGGGGTCCTGCTCGGTGCAGGCGTATCTGCCACCAGAGAGGGCAAGGACACCGATGACTGAGGTTTTGCGGCCGGTGAAGGCGCCGGGTTCTGCGTCGCCGCTGCAGCGGGTGGCTGAGGCGAAGACGTGGCTGGGGTGTCAGTGGCCGGCCTTTGAAATGGCATCTTCTGTGCGTTGGGAGAGGGCAGCCTGCCCGCGGCAGGATGCCCCTGTTGCCAGATGCTCCCGAGAATGACCACGCACGCGGCGAGTCCTGCCGCCGCAATGGCAATCTTCCAAAAGATCGGGTCCGTCTTTTGCTTTGAGATGATGGGCAGCAGGATTCTTCGAATCGGCCTGGGCTCACCAGAAACCCGAAGTGGAATGATCCGCGCAGCGGGCGCCTCGTCGCCTCCGTTCTCGGCGGGCACCTGCATCTTGGATCTGACTTGCCGCGCGCCCGAGTCCTCCGGAGACTCTTCTGCGGGAGTTTCATCAGGCGTGGCATTCTTGGGAAGCGGCTCCGGTTTGATCTGTTCCGTAGCGCGCCCGGCATGAGTCGCTTCTTCGCGTGCACTACCAGAAGCCGGCACGGATTCAAGAGGGTAACCGCTTGCAGAGGAAGGACTGGCATCGACAGCTACGATGGGTGTGGCAGCTGCTGATTCGTGAGGGAGGGGCTCGGAAACATTCGGCTGGGCGATTACCTTCGCTTCGTCAAGATCGGCTATCTCCAAGTCGTCGGCCTTCAGTCCGCGGGCCTTTGGTTCGCGGATCACGGATTCGGCTTCCTCAGCCCCCTCTTTCAGCGCCTCGCTTTCCGGCTGCGGCACGTGCAGTTCAATTCGCGGAGGGACGGAAATCAATTTTTCGGAGGACTCTTCTGCCACCTCTCTGGCAAGCGCTCGGCTGGGTTCTTGCGTGAGGCGGGGCTCCGATTTTGCAACCGGGTCACTCAGCGCTTGCGTCTTGCTCTCACCTTCAAACGCGAATGCTTCCTGATGCACCGAGTCCTCAACGATGCGCCAGCGGATGGGATCGCCGGAACCATTGCCCGGCTCGGATATAACCGACGGTTCATTCGCGATGATCGTTGACTCGTGAGGCGCGGTCGGCGAACCGCTGAGCGTAGCTCGTGATGGGATGGGATAGCGCAGCGCCGGCATAGCCGAAAACCCGCCGTTGTTCAGGCTGCCCGGCGCAACAAGGACCGAAGCACCATCCACGGACAAACCCATGACGTGTTCGAGGACATCCTGAGCGTCGCAGGAATCCAGTTGAATCTCGAGATCGGGTTCCGATTCGGAGATTTGTTCAGGAGAGACCGTTTCGACCTGAAAGCCGCGGGCACGAAGCTGCATGGCCAGTTCGATCGCCTCATCGGGATATCTGGTAACGATGCGAGCCAGCGGCATGCTTTGCCCTCACAGAACCGCCTTCATCTCGAAAGCCTATTGGGCGAGGCAATCGAGCCAGATCGGGCAGCCCTCTGAATTTTAACGCACACGCTGGCGCTTCGGAATTGCCGTCTCGTGCGCCCTCCCAGTTCTTAGTTGGCGGCTTCGAGGACTTTGGCGGCGCGATTGAGGGCTGCGGATAAAACCACCAACTGATCCCGTACGGTGTCAATGTTCCCCTGCTCGATCGCCTCATTGACTCCGGGGATCACGACCGCCGCATATCCCGTGTACTGCCCAGGAGCGTAGATCGCGTGGCGATACCAGGGACGGTTGGGCAGCCCCTTCGGCAACAATAGAGCCCGCTCGGTGGAATTGAGAGCCTGATTCAGCCTGGTGACATCGGCGGGGGGTTTGCGCTCGCGATCCAGAGCGTGGGCACCAGCCTCCTCCAGGCGCCGTGCAGCTTCGGCTGCCTCGGCAAAGCTAGGCGAGTCTTTCCCGAACCTTCCGTCGGCTTTCTTCTTAGCCGCGTCGAGGTAGGCGGTAATTTCCTTGCCATACTCTTCGTAATCGAAGGGCACAACGTCGGCATCCGCCATGCGAATCGCCTCCAACCCGTACACGCGTGCCATCTCCTGCTCGTAGACGAAGTTGGGATCCGCGAATTTCTTAAACCACTGGAAATTGTCAAAAACGGAGTGGTACACGCCATAAGGACCAGTCGATCCGATATCGGTCGATGGTATTCCCAGGTGCTGCAGGAACACGGTGTAGTCAGACCCACTACCCAAATCCCCAACGGGAACGTCGGGCCGGGCTTGCGCGGCGGGCAACGCATAGCCATTGGTGGTGGTTTCTTTCGGTGTGGCGGATTCGTTGGAACTCGATTTCTTCCAGGCATCGTAGACTGTCCCGCCATCGGGCGCAGGGACGCTCTTCGTCACATCGCGCAAGAACTGCTTGAGACTCGGGACCGAGGAGGCGCCGAACTTGGAGCCGGCCACCGCGACGTCCATGTTGAAGTAAGCGGTCGCATGGGCGAGTTGAGATTCGTTTTGCTCACCCCACTCGGTGGAACCGATCAAACCTTCTTCTTCCGCGTCCCAACTCGCGAAGATCAACGTCCGCTTTGGCTTCCAACCGGTTTTCAGCAACTCGCCGACCCCGTGGACGGTTTCGAGCATGGCGGCGGTGCCGCTGATGGGGTCAACTGCACCGTAGACCCACGCATCGCGATGATTGCCGCTCACCACCCACTCGTCGGGAAGCGTTTCGCCCTTGATCCGGCCGATCACGTCCCAGATGGTTCGGTACTGGTAATCCTGCTTGAGGTGGACCCTGACGCGCACTGGACCAGGACCGACGTGATAAGTGAAGGGTAACGCGCCCTGCCATTCGCGTGGAGATTCGGGACCACTCAGGTTTTCGAGAATGGGCCAGGCATCGCCATAAGAAATTGGTGTGGTCGGGATCTTGGGCATCTGCGCGGCTTTTTCGGGCGGCGTACGTTTGGCGTCTGCAAGCGAAGGGAGCGAGGCGATTCCCGGCGTCGTGGGGTCGCCCGCGTATTCGAACATGTAGCCGATCGAGCCGCGCTGTACACCGCTGTCGGGATGCCAAGGGCCGTGAGGATACTTGTCGCCGCGTTTCCACCCATCATCGGCCGGATCGGAATAAATGAGCACACCTGCCGCTCCGTGTTCCTGCGCGACAAAGGCCTTCACCCCGCGGAAATTCACTCCGTACCGCACGAGCACGATCTTGCCACGCACATCGACTTTCATTTGCGCGAGTTTTTCGAAATCCTCGGGGGTACCGTAGTTGGCATAGATAATATCGGCTTCGACGTCACCCGAGGGCGACATGCCGTTGAAGGGCATGACTACTCGAGCATCGTCCTGATAAGGATCGCCTTCCACGTGCTCGCGTGTCGGGCCGTGCATTTTCACGCCGGCGGGCGCCGATATGTCGACCGAAATCTCGGATGGGTAGTTGAACCATACTCTGTACTCGATAGTCTCGGTGTCGAGGCCGGCTTCGCGGAATTTGGCCGCCACATAATCGGCCGTTGCTTTGTCTTCGGGGGAACCTGCAATATGCGGCACCTGCGTAAGTGCGCGGAGATGCTGCTCGGCGAGCTTTGGATCGGGGACCGATAGGAATTTGTGCTCGATTTCCATCTCGCTCTGTGCATCGCGAAATCCGAGGAGGTTGGCGTTGGCTCCGCCTCCAAAGGAGGCAGACGCGCCTCGATGACTTTGGCTGAATGGCGCGAATAGGAGACTGCAGGCCAGCAGGCCGGACGAGAGAACCTTCATGCACCTTCCGTGAAACGGGGAATTGAAATCGCCGCTAGCGCTTCGCGCACTCGGTCAGTACCTCAAGAAAATCTGCAATCGAAGGTACTTCCGCATCCCGATACAGTTTACGAAATAACACGGTCCCGGAGCGGCCAATCACAAAAACCGCCCGCTCCGACCGGCCGCGATGCACGCCCTCGGTCCGCATAACTCCGTAGGATCGGCTCACTTCCCCGTGCGGCCAGAAGTCGCTGCATATGGCGAAATCGAATGGACCGATCTCGCGCTCCCACACGGTCGTATTCATGATCGAGTCGACACAGATCGCGATGACTTCCGCCCGGTCCGTTCTTAGCGTGTCGAGCGCGGCTTGATAGTCACGCATCTGTTGCGCGCTGGCATTCTCCCAGTTGGTGGGATAAAACGCGAGCACCACGCAGTGCGCGCGCAGTTGGTCACTCAGGCGCAACCTGCTTTTGATTCCACTGCGCAACACCGGCAATTCAAAATCGGGCGCAGCCGCTCCCAGTTCCAACCCCCTGCCCGATGCGACTTCTACCCCACGCACTTTGCACTCCCCCTACATTTCGGCCGCGAGACGGACAGCCTGCCCGACCCGAAACTCTGCTTTAGCGTATCTGGCCGGTACCAAACACCTCATACTTAGTAGAGGTCAATTCGGCCAGCGCGAATGGGCCGCGGCAATGCAACTTCTGCGTACTAATTCCCATTTCCGCGCCGAAGCCAAATTCGCTCCCATCCGAAAAGCGGGTTGAAGCGTTCCAATACACTGCCGCGGAGTCGATACCGCGCAGGAAGCGCCGCGCCCGTTCCTCGTCAGAGGTTACGATCACTTCGGAATGTTTCGTTGAATAGTGGTTGATATGAGCGATCGCTTCCTCCACGCCGGCAACGATGCGAATGGCGAGGCACAGGCATAGATACTCTTCCCCCCAGTCCTTCTCGGTTGCGCCTTGGACAGGCAATCCGGAGGATAGGCGCGTGGCTTCCGCGTCGGCCCTCACTTCAACCCCGCATTCGATCAACTTTTTCACAATACGCGGAGTGAATTCCTCTGCGATCGCGTGGTGGATTAAGACTTTTTCGGCAGCGTTGCAGACCGAAGGCCGCTGCGTCTTCGCATTGAGAATGATTCGTTCTGCCATGTCGAAGTCGGCTGAATTGTCCACAAAGATGTGACAGTTCCCTGCCCCGGTCTCAATGACCGGGACCTTCGAATTCGTGACCACGTGCTCGATGAGTCCCGAGCCGCCTCGCGGGATGATGACATCCACCAAACCGCGGGCAGCGATCAGTTCCTGAACCGAGGCCCGAGAAGAGGAATCGAGCAGTCGGATAGCGCCTTCCGGCAAGCCCCGGACACTCGTCAGGATGGCCACCAGGGAACGATTGCTGTGTGCTGCCTCTTTGCCCCCGCGCAGCACGATGGCATTGCCGCTCTTGATGGCGAGGGCGACGGCATCCACCGTCACATTCGGGCGAGATTCGAAGATCACGCCGAGCACCCCTAGCGGCACCGTCATCTTGCGGATCTTCAAGCCGTTTGGACGGTCCCACTCGGCAACTGTTTTGCCCACTGGGTCGGGAAGATTCGCGACATCACGCAGGCCTTGAACAATGGCGTCGATGCGCTCGCACGTAAGCAGGAGCCGGTCGCGCAAGGGGCCTTCGAGATTGCTTTCGGTTAGATCTTTTTGGTTGGCAGCCAGGATTTCGGCAGTACGCGACTCCAGCGCAGCGGCCATCTCGCGAAGAATCTCGTTTTTCTGCTCGGTCGAAAGGCTCGCCAGCTGAGGGGCCGCGGCACGCGCCTGTTCCAACTTCTCGCGGGTGGTTGCTTCGGGATCGAGAATCGCTTTCAAGATTCTGTCTCGCTTATTGAATCCCGTCTGGAGAACATCTCGTTCCGCGGGCGCCGTGCAAGCTACGTGACCCGGCACGAAGGCGGACTCACGCCTTGCTATGCTTCTGCGGCGGAAAATACGTTCCGATCTTCAGATCGATCGCTCTGGCGAGTGCTTGTGGCTCTCGCCCGTTGATGATTGCCACCCGAACGCCGGCTTCGCTGGCCACTTTGGCGGCACGCAGCTTTGAACGCATCCCCCCCGTCCCGAGCTTACCTTTGCCGTTACATAGATCTTCCATCTCGGGTGTGAGCTTGCGGATGGTGCGCATTAAGCGCCGCTTTTTCTGCGAGCCGGCGTAGAAACCGTCGACATCGGTGAGCAGTAAAAGCCAGTCGGCCTTCACGGCGGTCGCGAGCAGCGCGCTCAGTTCGTCATTATCGCCGAAGGCGCCGACGAGTTCACGCACCGAAACACTGTCGTTTTCATTCACGATAGGGACCACGCCCAGCTCGAGCAATTCGTGCAGCGCGTTTTGCAGATTCTGATAACGAACGGGCGAGGTGAAGTCGTCGCTCGACAAGAGCAATTGCGCGACAACTTTTTTGCCGAAGAAGAGCTGCTCGTAAGTGTGCATCAGCAAGCTCTGGCCAACGGCGGCGCAGGCTTGCATTCGGGGCACACTGCTCGGCCGCTCGCCCAACCCGAGATTCGACATGCCCGAAGCGATCGCACCGGAACTCACGATCAGGTACTCGTGTTTCGACAGTTCCATCTGGTCGACCAGCGCCCGCATCCGTACGGTGTCAATGCGGCCATTGGGCGCAATCAGGCTGGTCCCTACTTTGATGACGAAGCGCATTCTTTACCAGTGTAACAAGCTGCCAACGGCAAGCCCGTGCTTGGGCACTCGTCTACACTGGAGAGAAGCATGCCCACTCGAGATTCCAAGCAACGTTTTTCCGATCGAGTCGAGCACTACATCCGGTCGCGGCCCGGTTACCCCCCGGGCATCCTGCTAACACTAGCGGAAGAGTGCGAATTCACAAAGACGAAGCCGGTGGCCGACATTGCTTCTGGGACCGGTATCTTTACAAAGCTTCTCCTGGAGAACGGCAACCCCGTATTTGCGGTAGAACCGAATACGGAGATGCGGGGGTCAGCCGAGCGTTGGCTCGCGTCTTACCCGAATTTCCAGAGCGTGGCGGGGTCGGCCGAGCATACCGCGCTGAGGGGTCATTCGGTCGCATTCGTTACCGCAGCGCAGGCCGCTCACTGGTTCGACTTGCGTCGCGCACGCGAAGAATTTCTCCGCATCCTTCAGCCCGGGGGCTGGATCGTCTTGATCTGGAATGAACGCAAGACCGATTCAACGCCGTTTCTTCGCGATTATGAGCGGCTCTTGCTAAATCTCGCGGTCGACTATAAAGAGGTTCGGCACGAAAAGACCACCAGTGTGATCGGAACTTTCTTTGCGCCGACGGCTTATCGTGAAAAGATTTTTGAGACCCATCAGGACTTTGATTACGCGACACTTGAGCAGCGATTATTGTCGTCGTCGTATGCACCGCTGGCGGACCATTCGAACCATGCCCCGATGTTGCGCGAGCTTCGCCGGATTTTTGAGGCGAACGCCGAAGGCAGAACTGTCCGTATGGATTACGAGACGAGAATGTTTTACGCGCAGTTTGCCTGAGCTAGCCGGTCGAGAGGTCGCGTTCAAAACGAAGTAGACACGAAGTACTCAGCATAAGAAGACAACGATTTTTTGAAAATACAATCAAAGAGCCTGCTTGGCATTCAAATATCCTTGATCAAGACTTCCCTGCGGAGGAACGATGCCCGAGAGCAAGTCCTTTCATATGTCGCCCACCGAATTCCGGCGTCATGGTCATGAAGTGATCGACTGGATCGCAGACTACTTCGAGAAGATCGAAACGTTCCCGGTGCTATCGCCAGCCAAACCCGGCCAGATACGCGCATCGCTGCCTTCGTCACCGCCTCAGCGAGGTGACGAGTTCGCTACTATGCTCGCCGACATCGAGAAACTGATTCTGCCCGGCGTCACACACTGGCAATCGCCAAATTTCTTCGCCTATTTTCCCTCGAATGCTTCGGCGCCGGCGATCCTTGGCGATCTGTTGTCTTCCGGAATAGGCGTTCAGGGGATGCTCTGGGCAACGAGTCCGGCGTGTACAGAGTTGGAAACACACGTGCTCGATTGGCTCGTGCCGATGCTCGGACTGCCGGAAAAATTCCTTTCGACCTCCACCGGCGGGGGCGTAATTCACGACACAGCATCGAGCGCATCGCTCTGTGCCCTGCTGGCCGGGCGCGAACGAGCGACGAATTATGAAAGTAACGCTCGCGGCTGCGACGGGAAACTGGTCGCGTATTGCTCCACACAAACGCACTCTTCGGTGGAGAAGGCCGCCAAGATTGCAGGTCTGGGTGCCGAGAATCTGCGGGCGATCGCGGCCGACGCGGATTTCGCGATGCGCGCCGATGTACTGGCGCGCCAGATCGCCGAAGATACGGCCGCCGGGAAGATCCCCTGCTTTGTTTGCGCGACGGTGGGGACGACCTCCTCGAACGCGGTCGATCCGGTACCGGAGATTGCCGAAATCTGCCGCAGGCACGGAATCTGGCTACATGTCGACGCCGCCATGTCCGGGACCGCAGCCTTGTGCCCCGAGTTCCGCTTCATCCAGAGAGGCGTCGAATTCGCCGATAGTTACTGCTTCAATCCACACAAGTGGATGTTCACCAATTTCGATTGCGATTGCTTCTATGTGGCGGACCGCAAGGCACTGATCCAGACCCTTAGCGTGTTGCCCGAGTACCTGCGGAACCAGGCCACGGAATCGGGCGCGGTCATCGATTACCGGGATTGGCAGATTCCACTTGGCCGGCGCTTTCGCGCGCTCAAGCTTTGGTTCGTCATTCGCCACTATGGTGTCGAGGGACTCCAACATCACGTGCGCCAGCACATCGCGTGGGCGCAACAATTCGCACAATGGGTGCGAGAGGACTCTCGATTCGAGATCGTTGCGCCAGCTCCGTTGAATCTGGTTTGCTTTCGCCTCAAATCAAGCGACGCGGACAATCAGACGCTGATGACCCGTTTGAATACTTCGGGCGATCTGTACTTCACACACACTAAGCTGAACGACCAGTTTGTATTGCGCCTCTGCGTGGGCCAGACAAACACGCAGGAGCGTCATGTGCGCAAGGCTTGGGAGCGAATCCAGGAAGAGACCGCCAAGCTCGGGTAAAAGAACCGGAATTCAAGTAACCCTGACGCAAAGCAGAGCGGCTTATCACTGGTTGTCAGCGAAAGGAAGACATTGCCGGAACTTCCTGACATCACGGTATATCTCGAGGCGCTGCAGCCGCGCATTTTGGGCTACGTGCTCGAGCGCATCGTGATTCAGAGCCCATTTCTGCTCCGCACCGCGCAGCCCCCCATCTCTACGCTCGAAGGCAAGAAAGTCACGGCTTTGATCAGGCTCGGAAAGCGCCTTTGCATCGGCTTTGAAGGCGGCCTTTGGCTGGTGCTGCACCTCATGATCGCCGGCCGTTTGCACTGGCGCGATGGAAAGCCGAAAGCATCCGCCAGGAAGTCGGCCCGCTCGCGCACGCTTGCCAGCTTCGAATTCACGAACGGCGTACTTTCCCTCACCGAGGCCGGGACGCAGCGTCGCGCCTCGATTCACGTGGTTTCTGGCGAAGACGCACTGAGCGAGCTCGACCCCGGCGGCAGAAATGTAGCGGATCTTTCTCTGGCTGAGTTCGCCGGCATCCTCCAATCCGCGAATCACACGCTGAAGCGGGCTCTCACGGATCCGAGGCTCTTCAGCGGCATTGGCAATGCTTATTCGGATGAGATTCTGTTTGCGGCGCGGCTGTCGCCGCTCACACTCACGCAGAAGCTGACACCTGAGCAGATTGGCCGGCTCTACGACGCGACGCGCGAGCAATTGCGGCTATGGGTCGATCGTCTTCGCGAAGAGGTAGGATCGGATTTCCCCGAGGGCGTGACCGCGTTCCGGCCCGAGATGGCCGTCCACGGACGCTACCAGCAACCCTGCCCGCGCTGCGGGACGAAGATTCAGCGTATCCGCTACGCCTCGAATGAAACCAACTACTGCCCCACGTGCCAGACCGGAGGCAAACTGCTCGCCGACCGCTCGCTTTCGCGCCTCCTCCGTTCCGATTGGCCAAGCACACTCGAAGAGCTAGAAAATCTCAAATCGCCGGGACGCCCCACAAAGAGCAGGACGGGGACTACGAAGTAAGCAGCTCTTCTCAGAGACGATGACGGTGAAGAACTAACGCGCGTGCGACGCGCGGTTCGGAAAAAGCGTCGGATTGCCACCGAATGAATTCCTGGTGCCGAAGAAGGGACTCGAACCCCCACACCCTTGCGGGTACATGGACCTGAACCATGCGCGTCTGCCAATTCCGCCACTTCGGCCAGTGGTTGCATCGCCGCTCGACCCGGGCGGGCCGCCAATGCGATTGCAAACTTCTATCTTCTTACGCGTGCGCGTGCCTGTCAAACCCAGCGAGACGCCATGAGGCCATGGTCGCGCACGGAATCTTCTGCGGGTCTTTCCCCAGCAATCGGCGCAGGCGCCGTGAACTGCGCGGTCGCGGGCTAAAGTAAAAACTTCGTCAATGGGCCATGGACACATGCCGCGAACGCACTCCGGGAGGTACAATCGCTCGCAACTGGCCGCTGCCAGGGCAAAGGTGAGTGCCATGATGCCGTCCCCCAAGCTCTCGCCCGAACTGCAGTCTCGTTTGCGCACGCTCGCGCACGACCTGAGCAACTCGCTGGAGACTGTGATGCAGGCCTCCTATCTGCTTGGCCAGTCGACACTCGAGGCCGAACAGAAGAAGTGGGTCGAACTGATCGAAAACGCAGCCCAGGATGCCGCGCAACTCAATCGCGAACTCCGCGAGATGCTGCGCAATCCGGCTTAACAGACCAGGAAAGGAAAGCCCGCGGCCCCTCTCGCAGAGATCAATCTCCAGGCCAAGCCTCACGCTAAACAGCTATGGAAAAGAAAAAGACTCGCAGCCATGCCGCGAGCCTTTGTCCATTCTGCTTTGGAATTCGCCGATTACGACTCCAACTTGGCGTTCATGGTGATCTTTGCGTTGAGGACCTTGGAAACCGGGCACCCTTTTTCGGCGGCCTCAGCGTACTTTTGAAAGGTAGCGGCATCGGCACCAGGCACTTTGCCTACAACGTCGAGATGGCTCTCGGTGATGGTCCATCCCGAATCCAGCTTCTCCATGGTCAGCGTCACGTTGGTGCTGATCGAAGTGGGGGTCAGGTTGGCCGTCCCCAACTGAGCCGAAAGCGCCATCGAAAAACAAGCCGCGTGGGCGGCTGCAATCAATTCTTCGGGATTTGTTCCTGGGGAATCTTCAAAGCGCGTCTTGAATGAATATTGCGTGTTGTTGAGCACGCCGCCGGGAGCGGAGATGCTTCCCTTCCCGTCCTTCAGGCTTCCGTTCCAAACCGCACTCGCTTTTCTCTGCATTATGTTTCCTCGTTGTAAGAATAGCTCATGGAGCTGCAAGCGGATTGTAGTCTCTGGAGGGCAAGTCGTGCATCCGGCTAGCTTATCTGTAGACGGGAGGCTGGCCGGCTGAGTGTTGGCCAGAGAACTGATTCAGCCCTTGACGGGAAGTCAATCGAGAGGCCCCACCGCTTGTGTGGGCCATCAAGGCATTTGAAACTAGGTGCTGGATCGTTGGGGCAGAATGGAGTTCCGCTCTTGGGCCTTCGTGGAGCTTTCGCTCTTGGGGAGTGTCCGCTGCAAATCCCAGCCGCATAACCGGCAGCGCGTACCGGTGGCGTAGAGAACGTGTCCATGAAAAGCACAAGAAGCGTTACCGCAGACTTTCAAGGTCATGTTCTCGTTCCTCAACGTCGCCCAGAAAGTAGCACGGCTTTCTCGAGAAGCCGATGCTTCTTTTTGAGTGAATGTCATCAGTTTTCCCAATTCTCTTGCAGCCCTTGCTGGCATGCGTCATCAATCGACAAACGGTATCGGGCTTCAGCTGATCTCGAGAACTCTGTGAACCGGGTTTTGTGGGAAATTAAGTGCAACTTCAACACCGTATGCAAAACAATCCTGTGCACGCCATCGCGATCGGGCGCACAATACCAGAAACCAACGGCGGAGGTTTTTATGCACCGCAGAGAGTTTCTCAAGCGAGGAGTCGTTTTCACGGGTGCCGCCTGGCTTTCAACGAGAGGCCTGCTCGCACGCGTTCCAGAGAGTCTGCCGCAAAAGTTCAGCGCGACCGACACGGTCACGCTCGGCAGCACCGGTATCAAGACCAGCCGTCTCGCGATGGGAACCGGAACCGTGGGTTACGACCATCACTCCAATCAGACAGCGCTCGGAGTACAAGGCCTCTCGGCCCTTCTGCGGAACGGCTACGACAACGGCCTGCGCTTTTTCGATGCGGCCGATTCGTACGGCAGCCACCCTCACGTCGCCGAGGCGCTGAAGCATATCCCTCGCGATAAAGCGACGGTTCTTACCAAAACGTGGTCGCGCGATCCAAAAGCGGTGCGCGCCGATCTGGACCGCTTCCGCCGTGAACTTGGCGTCGACTACCTCGACATTTGCCTGATGCATTGCCTGACCGAAGCCGACTGGACGGAGCGCTACCGGGGCGCCATGGATGTGCTGGAAGAAGCTAAGCACCAGGGCATCATCCGAGCGCACGGTTGCTCCTGCCATTCGATCGAAGCGTTGCGGGCAGCAGCAAAATCTCCCTGGGTTGAGGTCGACCTGGCGCGCATCAATCCGATCGGATCGCATATGGATGCGGATCCGGCGACCGTGGTCGGTGTGCTACACCAGATGAAAGCTTCGGGCAAGGCGGTGATCGGAATGAAGATTCTGGGCCAAGGCGACCTGCGCACACGGCAGGACGAAGCCATTCGCTACGCGCTCTCGCTCGGAGTGCTCGACGCCTTCACGATCGGCGCCGAAAGCAAGGCGGAGCAACAAGATCTAATGAGAAGAATCGCAGCGGCGTAACTGAGGCGAAATCGGCACTTGAAGGCTCGAAGCAATCGTGAGAAATCGCAGGTTCTGGTAAGCATTTGATTCGAAGCCGCGTCGATTCTTGCTGCTAGAGCCTCGATACGAAGAGAAATCCCATCCCGACCGCGATCAAATCTTCCACCATCGCCACTATGGCATCCGATACGCCGAGGGCTTTGACCAAGCCGATGCGGGCGCGGTAGCCAATAAAGGCTCCAGCCACTCCGCCGATCGCTCCGCACAGCGCTCCCAGAAGGATTGCTTTGCCACCTTCGAGGGCCAGACAGCAACCGCCAAGTCCGCCCGTAACGATACGGGCGATCAAAGGGCCGGGGGCGGTCCGAGCGGGCGTCTGTGGCAGCAGGTCGACCACAAACTCAGCCAGCGCAGCCAGAGTAAAAAAGCCGACTGCCCACGATGACCCCATAAACGACAAGGGGCTGCCTTCGAGGTGAATCAAGCCCAGGAGCGCAGCCCAAGCCACCACGGCAGGCGCAGTCATCGAACGCAGCCCAGCGACGAACCCAATACCGATCGCCAGCAGCAACGTCATCATTTGGTCCTCCTGGTGAGACCAGTACTAAGTCAACTGCATCATCGCTGTCGCAAGTCGGGGCAAACGAATTCTCCGGTCATGGCGGTCAGTTTTAACTCGTCGGTCTCACCGTGCCTCAGCTTGCGTTGCAGACGCACATTTTCCGGACCGGCCTCAAGGATGGTTGCCGTGAATGCGGGTTGCCCATCCTCGACTACCTGGATGGTTCGTGAATCCGCATCCGTCGACCATTTGGCGATCCGATAGGTCTCCTTACAAGAGGTTTCGAGCAGCGTACCGTTCTGCAGGAACACATAAATCGACCCGAGAAAGCCGGAAAGCGGCTGCTCGATTTTCCAGATACGGCCGGTGAGTTGGCGGACCGTGATCGGTACCGCGTTCTCTTGTGCTGGCGGATTCTGCACCGGACGCGAGCAGGCGGATAGCAGAGAAAGAGAGATGGCTCCCGCACAAAGGAACAAGGTTCCACGGCGAACCGGGTTCACGAGCACCTCCTATGATCGGGCTGCAGGTTGAACGATACGTGAATCCGCAGATCTCTGCAGGGGTGATCTGGAGGAGCTTCGGGAAGCTCAGCGATGCAAGAAGTGACCGCTGAGGATGTAGCGACCTGCAAAGAGAAAAACCACTTCGGCCGCGAAGACAGCCATCAGGAAGCGCTGACGTAGCCTGGAATTGCGAAGGTCGCGGCGGAGATCGCGCTCCAAGTCGTTCACGAACTCGACCTGCATTGGCTCCGGCCGCGGCAGTACCGGCAAGACCAGCGCGGGCGCGGCCTGGGAGGGCCGGGCCGGGTCGGGCAGGAAGATCTTCGGACCGTCGATCACATTCGACCAGTTCGTCAGTAGGAGCGCATCGGAAGGCACGAAGGGGTTATAAGCCTTCGATTCCAATTGGAGGGCGGGAAGCTTCTCCGGCGCAATTCGATCCGCTAAGTTGCGGACCAGCGAGGTCCACCAAGGCCGGGCGATCTCATCTCCCAACAATTCCCCCACGTCCACCGGGCGTGACTCCAGCTGCAGCGGCGGCTGGGTATCGGGCAAAACGTAGTCGCCGATGTTAGTGAAAACAGAGCGATACCAGGGCAAACCCAGATAGTCTCCGAGGAGCATGCCGAGATGGACCGGCCGGGAGGTTAAGGCGAGGGGCGGCAATCGATCAGGGGCGACCCGATCGCGCAGGCTCATGTAGAGGGACTTCCAAAGAGGGCGGGAGATCTCCTCGGGTGCGGATATATCGAGCGGCAGGTCGCTCGGTTCGAGGTCGTGATAGCTCATGCTTCGGTTTCTTTGGCGTGCCCGGTGCACACAACCAACCGTGTACTAGCCTACCGGGCTGGACGCGGATTGTCACCTGCCGGAGGTCACACCGCCGATTCTCCGGGCACGGCCCGGACGGGGCTGTCCTACATGACATGGGCTCATGCGTGTGTGAAGGAACGGGTTGGCCTGCCCTGAATTGTGCAAAAACAGTTGCGCGCTCCGCGGGCAAGTGCGCTAGAATTCCCGCAAGTTTTGTAGCGCGCCCTCGCTGTACGAATTGTGCCGAGTGTGCTGCTTGCCTTCCCCCAGGAGGTAGCTCGATGTATCGGCCCTATCCGAATTCTCTGGACGCAAACGGCTCGTCCAGCAGTGTCGAGTCCACGATCCGCGACCTTTCCCAGGACTTTCGCACCGCATTTAATACCGGCAATTACGATCAGGTCGCCGCATTATTTTCCGGTGAGGGTGTTTTCATGGCGCCTCACCACGAGCCCGCCGTAGGCGTAAAGGCCATCGAAAAAAAGCTTCGCGAGTTTGGCGACGACGGGTACCAGGATCTGCGCGTAGAGACCACGCGCGTCGACTATTCCGGCGACATGGCTATGGAGATTGGGCGTTATACGGTTTCCATCGTGAAGGAACATGGCTCGACGGTCACCGATCGCGGAAAGTATCTGGCCGTGTGGCGTCGTCTGGGTGCGTGGCGTTTGGTCGCGGAGTGCTGGAGCAGCAATCTGCCGACTGCGACTGCTGAAGTCACTGACAAGCCGATGCCCGTGTCGGAAAAGCTTCCAATTCTCTCCGACGATGCAGGCAAGACCGCATAGATTTTTCTGAACCTCCGGTGCGTGCCAACCGGTCGGCACCTCTCTATCCGACTCCCGCTAGGATTTCAGGCGAACGCAAGTGTGGCCTAGCTGGCGGATCGGTGACCGCGAAGGAGGTTTCTGGTGAAATACCTGCTCGACACCGCGACTTGCATCTGCCTTATCAACGACAAATATCCAGTGCGCTCTCGTCTAAATCGGGCGCAACAGAGCGGTGGTGAGTTTTTCGTGTCGGCGATCAGCGTATTCGAACTGAGCCGCGAGTTGGCGAGAGGCGCCGAGGATAAGGACGGTCAGCTTCTGGAGGCGTTCCTGTCTGGGCCAGTTGCGGTGCTTGCGGTCGAGGAACAAGACGCGCGAGCGGCAAGCTACATCGAAGTAGCGCTAGATGGCGCCATGACGACCGACGCCAAAGCAGCGCTCGTGGCGGGGCAGGCGCTGGCGCGCAAGATGGTGCTGGTGGGCGTGGGTACATCGGCTCTATCGCAAGTGAAAGGACTCACCAGTCAGGACTGGGGTAAGCCGTAGGGATTGCAGCGGTTCAAGTCTCTTCACGAAACGGATATCATCGTAATACTGATCGTTGGCTATCGAGTGTTGGGCGATCGGCCCAAATTGGCAGGCAAAACATGAGAGAAGTTGTGGTGGTTTCGGCGGTGCGCACACCGGTAGGGCGGGCATTCAAAGGCACGCTGCGGGCGACACGGCCCGATGAACTGGCGGCGATCGCGATCAAGGGCGCGCTCGCATGCGTGCCGCAACTGGACCCGAAGGAGATTGAAGACGTCATCCTGGGCTGCGCCATGCCCGAAGCCGAACAAGGCATGAACGTGGCTCGGATCGCATCGCTGCGCGCAGGCCTGCCAGTCGAGACCTCGGCAATCACGATCAATCGATTCTGTTCATCCGGCCTGCAATCGATCGCGATGGCGGCGGAACGGATTGGTGCAGGCGGTGCGGAGGCGATCGTGGCTGGAGGTACAGAATCGATGTCTTTGATTCCGATGGGCGGCAACAAGGTATCGCCCAATCCGTGGCTGGTGGAGCATTATCCGGATTCATATCTATCGATGGGGCTGACGGCTGAGCGTGTGGGTCAACGATTCGGAATCACACGCGAGGCCAGCGATGAGTTTGCGCTACGCAGCCATCAGAAGGCTTTGGCAGCAATTCGGGCCGGGAAGTTTGAGGACGAAACGGTTGCGGTACCGGTGAGCTTCACCACGCCGAACGGCAAGACGCCGAGGCGACAGGAGATCAGCTTCAAGGTGGACGAAGGTCCCCGCGCCGATACATCGCTTGAAGCGTTAGCCTCACTGAAGCCTGCGTTCCACGTAAAGGGCACGGTAACGGCCGGAAATTCTTCGCAAATGTCCGATGGGGCTGCGGCCGCAGTCGTCATGTCGGCCGGGCGGGCGAAGGCTTTAGGCATCACGCCGCTCCTGCGGTACGTGTCCTTCGCTACAGCCGGTTACCGGCCGGAAGAGATGGGACTTGGGCCGGTGTTCGCCATCCCGAAAGCGTTGAAGCTGGCTGGGATCAAGCTTTCGGACATTGACGTGATCGAGCTGAACGAAGCATTTGCTGCACAGTCGCTGGCGGTGATCAAGGAGGCGGATCTGGATCCTGCAAAAGTGAATCCGAGCGGTGGCGCGATTGCTTTGGGACACCCACTCGGGTGTACGGGTGCAAAACTTACGGCTTCGATCGCGCGCGAACTGAAGCGCTGCAAGGCGCGCTACGGCCTGGTCACGATGTGCGTGGGCGGAGGCATGGGCGCGGCGGGCATCTTCGAACATCTTTCCTAACCGGCTGTCGGGTATTCGGGTAATCGAACGGTGTCCGGCGAAATTCGGATAAAATCTCGTGAAAGTCCCTCAAACTATATCCATGCGACGACTCCTACTGGTTGCCTCCCTCCTGTCCTCGTCGATCTGCTTTGGACAGAGCCAAACCATTCACAGTGATAATTCAGACTGGTGGTCCTTGCTGCGCTCGCATTCCCGCGAGCAACCGGTGAAGCCGGGCAACGGAGAACTCGACCTCCGGAATTTTGTCGTCGCCGGCGTCAGCATGCATGACAGCCCCCAATCCGGCGCCATCGAACGACTGGGTGCGACGCAGAAGATCGCCCGCGGCGATGGAGCATCGGCGCGACGCCAGCTTTGCTACGAAGCGGAGGGAAAGATTCCGTCATTCTTGATTTTTGAGTCGGCGGAAGTGTCCGAGGGCTTCTATCTCTTTTCGTCGAAGAAGAACTGGAAGGGGCGGAAGCGCTGCACGCTGGCGCGTCCGACGAACTGGAAGACCGATACTGGCCTGAGGCTCGGCCTAACTCAGCAGCAGGTGCAGACGATTCTGGGCAAGCCCGACGCCGTGCGCGATAACCGATGGATTTATGAGAGGCAATTCAAACAGAACAATGCTCTGGTGACGCTGTACATCGAGGCCCGGTTTACCAATTCGAAACTCGATTATCTAGGGGCTTCAAGGGCCGATATGAGTTGAGACTGTACGAGGCGTTTTTGGACTGAACGCGGGTAAAGCCCACTTGGCAAGACAACCCGTTCACGAGGTCTTGGAGGATGTAAATGGCGACTACGGCGGTTCCGAAAAGCAAAATTTCCGGCGGCTCGTTTCTCCTGGAAGAGCGCCAGCCTGCGGACGTGTTTACGCCCGAAGACTTTACTGAGCAGCACCGCATGATCGGGCAGACAACGGAGGAGTTTGCGGTCAACGAGATCCTGCCCCAGGTGGAGAAGATCGAACACAAAGAATTCCAGGTCACGCGCGATCTACTCAAGAAGGCCGGCGAGTTGGGCCTGAGCGGCGTAGAGATTCCCGAAGAATACGGTGGCCTGGAGATGGATAAGGTCACCGCGGCGGTGATCGCCGACCATATCGCGAAGTATGCGGGTTTTGCCACCACCTGGGGAGGACACTCGGGGATCGGGACGCTGCCGCTCGTGTACTTCGGAACGGATGCGCAGAAGAAGAAATATCTACCGAAGCTGGCAGCGGGGGAGATGGTTGGTGCGTACGCTCTATCGGAAGCTTCGTCAGGTTCCGATGCGATGAACTGCCGCGCACGGGCCGCGCTTTCGAGCGATGGCAACCATTACATCCTGAATGGCGAAAAGATGTGGATCACCAACGCCGGCTTCGCCGACCTTTTTACGGTCTTCGCGAAGATCGATGGCGAAAAGTTTTCCGCATTCCTGGTTGAGCGGACCTTCCCCGGGCTCTCGATCGGGGCAGAAGAGCACAAGATGGGTATTCGCGGATCATCCACCTGCCCGGTGATCTTGAACGACTGCAAAGTACCGGCCGAGAACCTGCTGGGCGAGGCGGGCAAGGGACACATCATCGCCTTCAACATCCTCAACGTTGGGCGCTTCAAGCTGGGCGCGATGTGCGTGGGCGGGGCTCGGGTCGCACTGGAACATGCGATCGGCTACGCCAAGCAGCGCAAGGCGTTCAGTAAAGTCATCGCCGACTTCGGGCTGATTCGCGAAAAGATCGCGAACATGGCGACGCTGATTTATGTGGGTGAGTCGATGGTTTACCGCACGGTCGCGCTGATGGATGCGGCGCTGGGCGAGGTCGACAAGTCGTCGCCGGACGCGGCGAAGCAAACGCTGAAGGCGATTGAAGAGTACGCGGTCGAGTGTTCGATCATCAAGGTGTGGGGTTCGGAGATGATCGATTACATCGTCGACGAGATGGTGCAGATTTACGCGGGCTATGGTTTCGTCGAGGAGTATCCAGCGGAGCGCACGTACCGCGATGCGCGCATCAATCGGATTTTCGAGGGCACGAACGAGATCAACCGGCTGATCATTACCGGCTTCCTGCTGAAGCGAGCGATGAGCGGCCAGTTGCCGTTGATGCCGGCGATCAAGAAGCTGATGGACGAGGTCCTGTCGGGGCCGTCAATGGGCGACGATGATGATGGCCCGCTGGCAGAAGAGCGCAAACTGGTGGCGAACGCGAAGAAGCTCGGCCTGTTTGTCTCGGGCGCGGCCACGCAAAAATACTTGCAGGCGATTCAGGACCAGCAAGAAGTCATGGGCGCGATCGCGGATATGACGATCGAGGTTTACGCGATGGAGTCGGCGATTCTGCGCGCTCAGAAACTGCTGGCGGCTAAGGGCGAGCAAGGCGCGGCTCTGGCGGTCGGGATGACCCGTGTCTACCTGACGCAGGCGATGGAGAAGGTCGAGTCGGCGGCGAAGAAAGTGATCGCCGCCGTGGCCGAGGGCGACATGTTGAAGACCCAGTTGGCGATTCTGCGGCGGCTGGCAAAATACGAGCCGTTCAACACGATTGAACTGCGCCAGCAGATCGCGCAGAAGATGATCGAAGCTGGGAAGTACACGATCGGGTAAATCGGCGCAATGTCCAGAAGCGAGAAGCCGGCAATCCTCGATTGTCATCAACACTTCTATGACGCCGGGCGCTTCCGCTACTCCGTCTTCGAGACGCGGAGTGCTGGCTTCGAGGCGCTGGTCGGGGACTACGGTGCACTGCCCCGGGCGTATTTGCCTCAGGATTACACGCGGGACAGTGAAGGACTAAACATTGTCCAGACGGTATGGGCTGAGTTTATGTCCGGGGATCCTGCCGGCGAAGTTCGATGGGCGAACGAACTTGGAAACGCGACCGGCCGACCCAATGGCATGATCGCCAGCGTCGATTTCTTCGATCCCGGATTGAATCGAATTCTCGATGAGTGCGCTTTAGCTCGCCGTGTGCGGTGCGTCCGGCAACATCTGGCCTGGCACCCCACCAACGCAGCGCTGCAGTTTGCAACTCGGCCGGATCTCCTATTGGATGATGTATGGCGAGGAAGGGTCGCCGCTCTCAGAGGGCGTGGGCTCGCGTGCGAGCTCGAGGTCTTCAGTCCGCAGCTCATCGACATTGTGCCGGTGGCGACCGCTTACCCCGACATACAGTTTGTGATCCCCGTCATGGGCTGGCCCATCGACTTAACGGACGACGGCTACAGAGAGTGGAGACGTGGCCTGGCGGCCCTCAGCGCGTGCTCAAACGTAGCCGTGAAGATTTTTGGCATGGAATGCATCTTCGGTATCCGCTGGACTGTTCCCCAAGTGCGCCGGTGGATTCTCGAGACGATCGACATGTTCAGGCCCACGCGCTGCATGCTTGCGAGTCATATGCCACTGTGCACGCTGGCCTGCAGCATCCGGCAACTCTACGAGGCCTACTTTGAGATCATTACGGACTTCAGCGTCTCTGAGAAGTCTGCGCTCCTGCATGATACTGCCGCGCAAGTTTATCGAATGCCAAATGTTTGTTGAGTTTTTCCGGAGCGGCTAAACCCGCCCTTATACAAATTTATTACGTCGCCTTCTTCAACTCCTCCATTACGCTTTGGATGAGTTCCTTTGCGTCGGTGAGCTGCTTCATGATGAGCTGGATGTCCATGACCGGCTTACCAGGCCAGCGCTGGCTCTGGCAATAGATGCCGTGCTGGCCGACGAGCGCCATGGCGTCGGTGACGGTGTCGAGGGCGACAGCGAGCCGGCCGCGTGGGACGCCCATCATGGTCTCGAAGTGGTCGAGTTCTTCGTGCTTTTCGTCGAAAACGGGCATGAAGAGATTGTAGCGTGCGGGCCGAGGGTTCTCAGGGGCCGAAGCCCGTGTTGAGCGGGTGCCCGTATCGCAGCACTGAAGCGCTGGCCCAGGCAAAAACCTTCATGCATGCGTAAGCCACCCGTGAAAGCCTGATTGTGGTAGCTTTTTCAGCGGCACTTTGACGGGCAAGCTCCAGTAACTTCGAGGCAAGCGGCACGTCTAATCGCCAGCAAGAATTCGCGAGCAGTTCTCGCAAGGAGAAACCATGCGCAAGATTGCAATTCTGTGTTTTGCCCTGCTGATTCCGGCTGCCATCGCTTCGGCGCAGATGAGCGGCGAGAAACGTCCGTCGCCGCCGGCGAAGGCGGAGTGCAAATTTTCTGATGGCAAGAGCATCCATGTAGGCTATTCAAGCCCGCGGGCGAAGGGACGCAAGATTTTTGGCGGCCTTGTGCCTTATGGCGAGGTCTGGCGGACGGGTGCGAATGAGGCAACAACGTTTGTAAACGACGTCGACGTGACGGCGGGCGGCAAGACGATTCCGGCGGGAATGTACACGATGTTCACGATTCCGAACCAGGATAAGTGGACGCTGATCATCAGCAAAAAGACAGGCGAGTGGGGCATTCCGTATCCGGAGGGGAACGATCTTCTGCGGACGGATATGACGGTCTCGAAGACGTCTGGGCCGGTGGAAAACTTCACGATCTCTTTCCATGAGATGGGGACGGGATGCCACATGTACATCGATTGGGAGAATACGCGGGCGACGGTGGAGTTGACGGAGAAGAAGTAAGATTTTTCGATTGGACGACGCGGCCCCGCAATGGTCGGGGCCGCTTTTTTGTTTGCGGGAAAGCTAGTGCTGGTGAAGGTTGACCACGGGCGCTGAAGCCACTTTTCTGCTTGATGCTTTTCGGCGCGGCTCAAGCCGCGCCCTATCAAATCAAATCCAAGTGCAGAATTCCCTTTTTAGTGACGAAAGCGACCGGCGCGCCCTGAGACACAATCGCTGCATCGCAGCAGTTTTCTAATCAGTGGAGTTCATTGTCAGGCGGTGGGTATGGTGGCGGGAGGATTCTTTTCTCCCACGGCAGCGTTGGCCGGTTTCTGGTCTGGCTTTTGATCTGGCTTCCAGCGCAGGATGGGCTTGCGGGCGGCGGCGGTTTCGTCTAAACGCGAGACGCGTGTGGTGTGCGGGGCGGCGAGCACCATCTGCGGATCTTCTTCCACTTCTTGCGCGATGGACTTCATGGCGTCGACGAAAAGATCCATCTCTTCCCTGCCCTCGCTTTCGGTGGGTTCGATCATGAGCGCTCCCGGGACGATGAGCGGGAAGGCCGTGGTGTATGGGTGGAAACCATAATCGATCAGGCGCTTGGCGAGGTCCATCGTCTTGACGCCTTTCTTGGCCTGAACTTTGTCGCTGAAGACGACTTCGTGCATGCTGGGCGTGGAGTAGGGCAGGTCGTACGTGCCTTCGAGGCCCTTGCGAATGTAGTTGGCGTTGAGCACGGCGTCTTCGGTGGTTTGGCGGAGGCCGTCTGGACCATTCGCCTGAATGTAGGCTAGCGCGCGGATGAACATGCCGAAGTTGCCATAGAAGGCGCGCACGCGACCGACGGATTGCGGGCGGTCGTAGTCGAAGGCGAGAGTGCCGTCGGGCGTGGTAACGACGACTGGCTTAGGCAGGAAGGGCTCGAGAATTTTCTTTACTGCAACCGGGCCGGAGCCCGGACCTCCGCCGCCGTGGGGCGTCGAAAACGTCTTGTGCAGGTTGAGGTGCATGACGTCGACGCCGAAGTCGCCGGGGCGCACTTTGCCGACGAGCGCGTTCATGTTCGCTCCGTCCATGTAGAGCAGGCCGCCTTTGGCGTGCAGGATGTCGGCGATCTTGTGAATCTCCTGCTCGAAGACGCCAAGCGTGTTGGGGTTGGTGAGCATGAGGCAGGCAACGTCATCGGTCATCTGCGCTTCAAGCGCAGCCACGTCGACCATGCCGCGGTCGTTGGACTTCAGATTTTCAACCGAGTAGCCGACCATGGCAGCGGTCGCGGGATTGGTGCCGTGAGCGGAGTCGGGGATCAGGACTTTCTTGCGCGCGTTCCCTTTCGACTCGTGATAGGCGCGGACCATCAGTAGGCCGGTGAGTTCGCCATGCGCGCCGGCGGCGGGTTGGAGCGTGATGGCGTCCATGCCGGTAATTTCAAGCAAGCACTCGCTCAGCGTTTTCAGAATGCGCAGAGCGCCCTGAGAGATTTTTTCGGGCTGATAGGGGTGGCCGTTGGCGAGGCCTTCAAGCCGCGAGACAACTTCGTTGACGCGTGGGTTGTACTTCATGGTGCAGGAGCCGAGTGGGTACATGCCGAGATCGATCGCGTAGTTCCAGGTGGAAAGGCGCGTGAAGTGGCGGATGATTTCGATTTCGCTGACCTCGGGCATGTGGCCGAGATCTTTTCTTTCGGCAGAACCGAGGAGCTTCGAGGCGTCAACTTCAGGGACGTCGAGTGGAGGAAGCTTCCACGCGGCTTTGCCCGAAGAGGATTTCTCGAAGATCAAGCCTTCATTCTGGTTGACGTGGCGGGTAGCCTTGGGAGTTCTGGAACTCATTTTCTTCCCGTTGTTGGAAGTCATCGGGTCACCTCGGCCACGTGCTGATCTCCGGTAGGCTCGTCGGCTTCGCTTTCGGCGAGGATGCCGGCGGCGGTGTCGATCGACGTGCGAGTCGTCATTTCGGTGCAGCACCAGAGAGCGGCGTTGCCGAGTTCGGGGAAGAATTTGGCGAGCGGCAGGCCTCCCACGATCTTGTGGCCCAGCAGCCGGCCGTTGATGACGCGTGGATCTTCGGTAGTTTGCACAACAAACTCGTTGAAGCGAGGAACCTCGGGGAACAAGACTTTCGCGTGCTTGCTGAACTGGTCGGCGGCGTAGGCCGCTTTCGCGAGGTTCTGTTTGGCAAGTTCCTTCAGGCCGACCCTTCCATACACTGTCATGAAGATGTTAACCATGAGGGCAACCAGCGCCTGGTTGGTGCAGATGTTTGAAGTGGCCTTCTCGCGGCGGATGTGTTGCTCGCGGGTGGCTAGCGTGAGAACGAAGCCGCGCTTGCCATCGCGGTCGACGGTCTGGCCGGCGAGGCGGCCGGGCATCTGGCGAACGAACTTTTCGCGGGTGGCGATGACGCCGCAGTAAGGTCCGCCGAAGCCGAGCGGGACGCCGAAGGATTGGGCTTCCATCGCGATGATGTCGGCTTCGCGGGGCGGTTCGACGATGCCAAGCGAAACTGCCTCAGCGATCGAGACCACGAGCAGCGCGCCCTTTTTATGTGCCATGTCGGCAATGGCGGCAATGTCCTCAATTGTTCCAAAGAAATTCGGCGATTGGATCAGAACACAGGCGGTTTGATCAGTAACTGAGGACTCAAGCTCTTTCAGATCGACGCGGCCATTTTCGTTGTAGCCGACCGAGCTCACTGGCATGCCCTGGTGAGTCGCGTAGGTGGTCAGGACCTCGCGGTACTCGGGGTGCACGCTGCGGGCAACGACGACGGAATTGCGACCGGTGAGACGGACGGCCATCATGGCAGCTTCGGCAGAGCCGGTCGATCCGTCGTACATGCTGGCATTGGCCACTTCCATGCCGGTAAGCTCGCAGATCATGGTCTGGAACTCGAAGATGGCCTGGAGGGTTCCCTGAGCGACTTCTGCCTGATAGGGCGTGTAGGCAGTGAGGAACTCGCCACGCGAGATCAGCGCGTCGATGATCACGGGCCGGTAGTGCAGGTAGGCGCCGGCGCCGAGAAAACTCGTGTACTCGATGCCGTTCTCCTGGGAGCGCTGGCGGAAGAAATCAACGATTTCCGATTCCGCCATCTGGCGAGGGATCTTGAGGTCGCGTTGCAGGCGATACTCAGCTGGAATCGGCGCAAACAGGTCGTCGATGGAGCGCGCACCAATTGCGGCCAGGATCGCCTGGCGGTCAGCGGGAGATTTGGGAAGATAACGCATAGGAAGTACGTTAGATGTAACCAGTGCTCAGTTCGATCGCGATACTTCGACCTGATTTGCCGGAGAGTTCAAACATCCCCGAAATGTTTTCTGGATGCGGCTGGGCATAGGCCGCCAGCCGAAGTTGGAAAGCAGTGGATCGAGTGCGTAATCTTGGCAGCCGGGAGATGGTTAGCTGCCTCCTTCTTCACTGACAAACTTCTCGTAGTCGGCGGCGGAGAGCAGACCGGAAACCTCGCCCGGATTCGCCAGTGTAAGCTTGATCATCCATGTATTGTTGGCGTCCTTATTAATCGTCTCCGGCGCGGTTGCCAAGGCGCCGTTCACTTCGGTCACGGTGCCCGAAGCTGGTGCGTACAGATCCGATACCGCCTTCACCGATTCTACGGTTCCGAAGGTCTTGCCCGCTGTGACGGCTGAACCCGGCTTGGGCAGATCGACGAAAACGATATCGCCCAACGACTCTTGCGCATAATGAGTGATGCCGATGGTCGCGGTCGTGCCTTCGACCTTGATCCACTCATGCTCTTTCGTATATTTCAGATCGCCCGGATAAGACATGTTCCTAGCCCCCGATATGTTTTAGAAAACGACGTCATGAACTCTTCGTTTGCGATCCCACGGTCGCGGTTTTCCTGGGCCTTTTATAAAAAGGAGTTTCAACGACCTGGGCGGCTACTCCCTGGCCACGAATTTCGACTTGGAGACTGGTTCCGATCGGCGAAAAATCCGGCGGCACGTAGGCCAACGCAATATTTCTCTTCAGAAACGGCGCAGGTGATCCGCTGGTGACGTAGCCGATCTCTTTGCCACCGGAGTCGAGCACCTTGTAGCCGTCACGGGCGATGCCTCGACCGGTCATCTCCAGCCCGACCAAAGTTTTCTTCAAACCCGCAGCTTTCAAGTTCTTGAGGGCTTCTTTGCCGATGAAGTTGTCTTTCTCAATTTTGCAGAAGCGGTCGAGGCCAGCCTCCCAGACATTGAGCGTGTCGGAGATCTCGTGGCCATACAGAGGTAGCTTAGCTTCCAGGCGAAGCGTATTGCGTGCACCCAGCCCGCAAGCGGCGATACCGATATCTCTGCCGGCTGCGAGAATTTCATTCCAAACGCGAGCGCTTGTGGACTCGTCTGACGGAATGTAGATCTCGAAACCGTCTTCGCCCGAGTAGCCGGTGCGCGCGATCAGAGTGTTTTCCAGGCTGCACACCGTTCCCCGGGTTGCCCAGTAGAACTTCAGAGAAGACAGATCAGCGTCGGTCAGTTTCTGAAGCAGGTCGACGGCTTTCGGACCTTGGATTGCGATCTGCGTGAAGTCGTCCGAGAGATGCTCGACTTTGCAGTCGAAATCGCGGGTGTTGTCGCGAACCCAGTTAAAATCCTTCTCCCGCGTGCCGGCGTTGATCACGATGAAGTATTCATCTTCGCCCAGGCGGTGCACGATGACATCGTCCACGAAGGTACCGTTCGGATACAGCATGGCGGAGTATTGGGCCTGCCCGATAGCGAGGCGCGAGGCATCGTTGATGGAAATGTGCTGGACGGCGGCAAGAGCCTCAGGTCCCACCAGCCGAATGTCACCCATGTGGCTGACATCGAAGATGCCAACCCCCTGGCGCACCGCGTTGTGCTCAGCGACAATGCCGCCAGAAGACGGGTACTCGACGGGCATATCCCACCCGTTGAAATCAACCATCTTGGCACCCATCTGCCGATGGACAGAGTTCAAGGCCGTTTTGCGGATGGCGAGCGCGTCGACAGGCGGCAATCAGTACCTCGGACGAAAGCAGTGGCTGGGCTGCTCGGGTGCGGAACTCTTTAACGTAACACGCACTTTTTTAAGGGGTCAAACGGAGAGCGACAGGTCTCGGGCGATGGCCCCCCTGGCCTCCGAACCTTGGGCGCTCGGCCCCGGGTTCTGAGCTTCGGGAAATCAAGGAACGTACTTGATTAGAGGCGGAACTCGAACGCATTCCTGCACGTGCGAACCCACGACTCTGCAAGACTGTTGCGCGATGACAGGGCAGGCAGCCTGACACCTCCCCCCGGTTACCAACGGAACATTCCCTTCGTCTCCCCAAGGGCGATAGAGTGAGGCTATGGCTACGAAAACGCGGGTCGTATGCAGTCAATGCGAGCAATCGGAACAACGCTGCGAATGCGAAAAGTATTGCTGCCTGTGCCAAGGCCAGCTGGATGTTCGTCTTTACGATGACGGACTTTATTACTGCGAGCCTTGCCGTCAGTGCTGTGACTACAAGGTCACGAAACTCAACGATTGAGACCTTCGACGTTCAGGGTTGAGTCGGTCTGAGCGGAGCTGGCATACCACTGGCGAGCGCCTTCTCGCCGCATCCACGCACATTAGTGAGTCGGTTCGATCAAAATCTGACTTCCATGCACGCGACGCGTGGGCTGCCCGCCTGCAATGGAGACTGAGGCAGCAGCCTCAAGCAGGGTCTCCCGCAAATCGTCGCCAGGATCGTTTTCGTGGGCTCCTCGAGCTTCTTTCTTACGCCCGGTTTCCTGAAATGCTGCTTGCGACTCCGCGTTTTTCTTGTCGGAGTTCACTTCGACGCTGCCCTTGAGGAGGGCGCCATCTTCTATTTGAATTCGTTGCGCGGTCATGTTGCCGTGGATTTGGCCGTCGGCTCGAATATCCAGCAGGTCCTCGCAGAAGATATTTCCTTCGACCGAGCCCATCACCACCACATCATGGGCGCGAATGTCCGCATGGATATAGCTGGAACGGCCGACTGTGACGCGATGGCTCGGGAAGCTGATCGAGCCCTCGATGCGGCCATCGATGAAGAGCGGCTCAGTTCCGCTCACGTCGCCTTTAATGACTACGGATGCGCCAATAGTTGCGCGCTCCGTAGTGACACCCGCTGACGAACTACTCCCCGGCTTATCTTCCGCATGACCGCCCCGATTCCAAGCGTTGCTTGCCATGGTCTGCCTCGCTCTTTTGACATCGATCCGACAGGACCGTGCAACTCCCTCATCGGCCGAAATGGCAGGAGGATTAGCGAGAAGAGGCCGGGCTTCAGATCACGACGGTTTCGCGGTATTCGCCGAAGACGCGGCGCATGGCATCGGAGATCTCGCCAATAGTGGCGGAGGCCTCGACGGCGGCGAGGATACGAGGCATAAGGTTGTCCCCGGAGCGCGCACCATCCTCTACGGCCTTCAGTGCATCGCGCCACGGCGTTTCGTTTCGACGCCCACGCAGCGCCCGCACGCGCTCGACCTGTCGGTGTTCCAGGGCCTCATCGATGCGCTGGATGGGAATGGACTTTTCTTCGTCGAGTGTAAAGCGATTGACGCCTACTACAATCGCTTCACCCTGGTCGACCGCGCGCTGATACTGATAAGCAGCATTCTGGATTTCCTGTTGGATGTAGCCGCGTTCAATAGCACGCAGCATGCCCCCCATCGCATCGATCTTGGTGAGATAGTCGTTCGCGCGCGCTTCGATATCGTTGGTCAATGTCTCGATGTAATACGAACCCGCCAGAGGATCGATCGTCTGCGGAGCGCCAGATTCGTAGCCGATGATCTGCTGTGTGCGCAACGCGATACGCGCGGACTGCTCGGTCGGCAGAGCCAGAGCTTCATCGAAAGAGTTGGTATGGAGTGACTGCGTGCCGCCGAGGACAGCGGCCATCGCCTGTATGGCGGTGCGAACGATGTTGTTTTCCGGTTGCTGCGCGGTGAGCGTGGAACCGGCAGTTTGCGTGTGGAAGCGCAGCATCCAGGACTTCGGATTCCTTGCTTTGAAGTGTTCGCGCATGATGCGCGCCCACATGCGGCGGGCAGCGCGGAATTTGGCCACCTCTTCCAGGAAGTTGCTATGCGCATTGAAGAAGAAGGATAGGCGGGGGGCAAAGCGATCAATGTCCAATCCTTTGTCGATAGCGGCCTGGACGTAGGCTTTGCCGTTCCCCAGCGTGAACGCGACTTCCTGCACCGCGGTTGAGCCGGCCTCACGCATGTGGTAGCCCGAGATCGAGATGGTGTTCCATTCGGGCACGTTTTCATTTGCCCAGGCAAACAGGTCGGTGATGATGCGCATGGCCTGCTGCGGTGGATAAATATAAGTGCCGCGCGCAATGTATTCCTTCAAAACATCGTTCTGCACGGTGCCGGAAAGCTTGCGCACGTCACAGGCCCGGCGCTTTGCGACGGCAACGTATAGAGACAGGAGAATTGAGGCCGTGGCGTTGATGGTCATCGATGTGGAGATCTTCGTGAGGTCGATGCCATCGAAAAGGCGCTCCATATCCTCAATGGAATCGATCGCCACGCCGACCTTTCCGACTTCTCCAAGCGCCAGCGCACTATCGGAATCGAGGCCGATCTGCGTGGGCAAGTCGAAGGCGACCGAAAGGCCGGTTGTGCCGTTGGCGAGAAGATACTTGTACCGGCGATTGGATTCCTCGGCGTCGCCCATGCCGGCGTACTGCCGCATAGTCCAGAGGCGTCCGCGATACATGGTGGCTTGCACGCCGCGGGTGAACGGATATTGGCCGGGATAGCCAACATCGGTGTCAAGGTCGTGGCCTCTCAGGTCCTGGCTGGTGTAGAGCTGCCGGATGGGAATGTGGGAAGAGGTTTCAGGCGTGGCCTGCGAAGTTGATTCCGTTGCCGGCGGATTCTTGTCGACTGAGTCAGCCATTCCAAACGCCCTGAACCGCATAGATTTCCGACGAGGATACGCGAGCCGCGGCCTTCAGGTCTTCTTGCGCACTTTCCAGAAAGAACTGATTCCGAAGTAGAAAAACGTAAGACAGAAGCAGAGCGCGATGAGAACACGGGCCGGCCCCTCTTTGCCCACCGCGTACTTGGCCCACTCCCGGCTGAGAGCGATTCCGCCGATACCCGCCATCGCCAGGAAGACAAATCCCATCACCTCGTGAAAAAGCTGGTGCAAAATCCGGCGAAACGTCTTGGCGGTGGTGCGAAGCGCGTTCGCGCCAGCGCGCGCCCAACGGCTACGGCCGGCCTGACGGGCCGCTACTCGGGCGCCAATGCCGAATTTCTGGGATAAAGTCAGCCTTGTCACTGGTCGATTTTATCAATGTTCAGGTTTACAATGAGCCCAGCACGAGGAGGCGGGTCACGCTGCCCTGTGACTGCCTGCCAAGGGGGTCCCGTGGATCAACAACTTAAGCAGCTCATGAAAGAACTCGGCGATGCCATCAACGAATCGCTCGCCGATTCAGAGCAGATCGCGGAAGTCGTCTCGCGGATAAAAGACGACGGCTACGATATCTTCCTCGTGCTCGAGGCTACGATTGGCGTCAGCAAGCAGGGCGAAAAGTCCACCGACAAGACTTCTTTGGTAACCACCCTCACCAGTAACCCCGAGTTGAAGGTCAGCGACCAGGACCTCAAGTTCCTGAAGTCATTGCGTATCAAGATTGACGAAGACGTGGCTTAAGTCGCGCCTGACCGTAACAGTTTTCACCCTTCCTAATCCGTAAGAACCTGGTCGAGAATCTGCCCAACTGCGCGGTTCGCTTCAAGGATTGATGTGCGATGATCCATGATCCCCGACAGATCCGCGTTGGCAAATGCGATGCGGCCGAAGGGCGCGCTGCGTAAAACGTCGGCTGGCGCGGGCTTGCCATTCTTTCCAAAGAAGAATCCCGGGGCGGGACTGAGGTACGCGTGTCCCCAGCGATTCAGGATGATGCCGGCAATGTCCCGGCGGGCGTCAAATCCAGTCGAACCAAACATATCCTGGAACTGCTCCCGAATCCGGCGCTCGTACTCGGCAAATGGAATCGACAACATTTCGGCTCTGCCTTTGTGGCCTTGTTCTTCAGTCCCCAGGCCCGGGTACGAGTAGAGGACCTTAAGACAAAGGACAGTCGGCGAATCGGGGCCAATGGTCGGCGAATCGGCGCCGAAGGTTGCGATCTTGCGGACCTCGGTGTAGTTCCCGACCCCTTCAAACCAGCGGCCGCCGGTGATGCCCATCTTGTAAAGGAAGCGCCAGTTGCGCACGGCGACGTTCGCCATCAGCGCGGGCGCACGATAAAACTCGGAATATGCCTCGGCGTGGGAAGGGGGGAGATCTCGAACGATGTGCTTGCTGGTCCAGCTTCCCCCTGCCATCACCACTGATCGTGCTTTGAGCCGGTAACGTTTCCCCAGCCTGGTATATGCGATGGTTACAGTGCTGGATTGCTTCGGATCACCGTCGTGGCGAACCCACACAACCGTTGAGTCGAGGCGGACACGAGTTGGAGAATCCGCACGATCGAGCGCCGCGAAATTCACCTGTCCGCGACAAACGCCTTCGACCGTGTGCGGACCCGAGATCGCTTCGGGAAGCAACGTCTTGGCGATCAGGCGGGCGAAGCCCGTGTTGCCACCTGGAAACATCTGCGCTCCGGTATCGTCGCTGATATCGAGGGGATGCAGAGTATCCGCGGAATATTGCGTGTACGCCGACAACGCATCCGGACCAAGTCCATAGCCGCCGCCCTCGACGGGCGAAAGATAGGTGCGAATGATCTCCCGGCTGAGCCCATGTTTTTCCATAAGATGTTGCTCGAGCGTGATGGTATCGAGCCGGCGAGAGATCGGATCGCCGAAATATGCGGGAGCCGAAGATGCCTGCTGCTCCAGCCCCCTCCACCAGCGAAGCAGCTGCTTACGATCTTTTTCCGGAATGGGTGCGCCGGTGAGGTTCTTCCCCCAGGGATCGACGAGCCACATTCCGGGTTGCTGGCCGAATCTTGCTCCGAAGTAAAAGCCGTAGGTGGAGGGCTCGGTGTCGTTCATCTGGTAAGGCGTGCGGCTGAGTGGCAGCTCCTTCTCCTTGCTTCCCCACTTCTGGTATTCGAAGCGCGCAGAGACCAAGCCGATCGACTCGTAGAACCTGCCGATGAAGCTATAGGGGTAAGGCACCGGGAAGAAGGCTGAGCCTTGATGGGCAATCAGATGGTGGCCGTCAACTTCAAATTCATTGCGCTTGGCTTCGCCACCGAAAATCGGGTGATTGTCGAGGACAAGGCAAGTCTTGCCCCTCCCGGCCTGCCTTAGAAAGAACAGCGCAGCTGCCAATCCACTGATGCCGCCGCCGACCACGACACAATCGAAGACTTCGCCGGTGTCTGCAACATCCGCCGCAAGCTTGTCAAAAACTCCATCCCTGATCTGGTGTCCGGCTTCCAGCACAGGCCAGGTATTGCCATTCGAATTTGCGTAGTCGCCGATACCGCCATAGCCAGTCCATTGATCGGCGCCGGAGGGCTGCGCTAGCAAGAGGTCGAGCGGAGATTTCGGCGACAATAAAGCGCTGCCTGACGCCAGCAGCGCCGAGTTCAGGAAGTCCCGGCGCGTAATGTTTTCACTCAACCCCAATCCCTTATTGGCGGCGACGTTGCTATTTAGTTTGCGCATGTGGTGACTCATCCCCATTCGCCGGGAATATGGTCCCGAAACCGGGTGCTATTCCTGTCCGTTGTACAGGATTTTGCCCGAGCGCGGCTCTTGCCTTCGTGTGCTACCATCATCGGTCTCGCGACGGCAATGTCGTGGGCCTCGGAAGCCGGCTTGCGTCATTGCTTGGGCCGCAGACACCACGGACGGGGTTTCGATGAAAGACACACTGGGAGTGCTTCTCGCAGGAGGCGCCGGTGAGCGCCTTTACCCGCTGACGCGTGATCGTGCCAAGCCGGCCGTCACGTTTGGCGGCATCTACCGCATCATCGACATCACGCTTTCCAACTGCATCAACTCCGACCTGCGCCACGTCTACATCCTCACCCAATACAAGGCGCTTTCACTCAACCGCCATATCCGCGAAGGCTGGAACATCGTGGCCCGTGAAATGGGCGAGTTCATCGAGATCCTGCCGCCCATGAAGCGCGTCAGCGAGAACTGGTACATGGGCACGGCTGACGCCGTCTACCAGAACATCTATTCCATTGGCTCGGAGCAGCCTAAGCACGTTCTGATTCTTTCCGGCGACCACATTTACAAGATGGACTACGGCAAAATGCTCGAGCAGCATCGCCACTCGGCGGCGGATGTCACCCTGGCCACGATTCAGATCAAGCCGGATGAGTGCTCGCGCTTTGGCGTGGTGGACATCGATCGCGATTATCGTGTGAACGGGTTCCTGGAAAAGCCGAAAGTCACCGAACTACGGTCGCCGTGGAATCCGGAGATGGTGTCGGCATCGATGGGCATTTATCTCTTCAACACCGACGTGCTCATTCCGGTATTGCTCAAGGACGCTGAGGATCCGAAATCAAGCCACGATTTCGGCAAAGACATTTTGCCCAAGATGGTCGATGAGTACCGCGTTTACGCCTACGACTTCGTCGACGAGAACAAGAAGGAAGCGCTCTATTGGCGCGATGTTGGAACGCTGGAAGCCTATTACGAGGCCAACATGGACATTGTCTCCGTGTCCCCGGTGTTCAACCTGTACGATGAAGACTGGCCCATCCGGACGCATCAGCGGCAGTATCCTCCCGCAAAGTTCGTCTTCGCCGAAGCGGGCCGCACCGGGACGGCTCTCGATTCCATCGTATCGATGGGCTGTATCATTTCCGGCGGCTCCGTAAAGAACTGCGTGCTCTCGCCCGACGTCCGCGTCAATTCCTACAGCGAGGTGGAAAACAGCATTCTGTTCTCGCACGTGAACATTGGCCGGCATTGCCGGATTCAGCGCGCGATTATTGACCGCGACGTGCACATCCCCGAAGGGACCACGATTGGCTTCGATGCGGAGGCCGACCGGCAGCGCTATTTCGTTACCGAAGGCGGCATCACGGTGGTGACGCGCGATTACTCGCTCTTCGAGAACCCGGTCACAGTGGATTACTTCACCAGCGAATAAGTATCTGAGAACCTGCAGCAATCTGAACTACTAATCCATGTGGAATCCTGATACGGTTCGCATGCTGGAGGCGTCGTATCGATTCCAGGTCTGTTTTACGATCTCAATGGCTGCTTCTGTTTGCAGTCCTCATCCCCATTCGCTTGCACTCAGCTGATTGTCCCCGCAGAGTTGTGAGCCCGGGCTATCCAGAACTAGCACGCCAGGCCCGCCTACAGGGTACCGTGAAGGTGGATATCGTCATCGACGCAGATGGAACCGTGACCAGCGCTAAAGGATCTGGGGCCCACCGCATGCTGATTGAAGGTATTGGAGGTGCGGAGGAAAATATCCGCCATTGGGTATTTGAGCGCGCCAATTCGCCTCGCAATTCCACCTTCACGTTTGTGTATAGCCTTGCAGGAGTCGAAGCGAATTTCCGTTATCCGGCCGTCGTGATTTTCGATTTTCCGGATCGGATTACAATCACCGCGCACCCACCCCAGGTTGAGCCTTAAATGGATTACTTCTGGTTCGTTCTTCTCATCGCCATCTCCACCACAGCGCTAATGCTTCTGCTCCTTCAGGGGACGAAGCTCGGCGATCTGCTTCACGACCGGATTCCGGACCGCCCACGTCGGCGTTTGTTTGGAGCGACGGTAAGCTTTTTCCTCACATTTGGCGGCGTTCGGGGGGTGGTGTATTGCATTACGCACCAGATCCCGCCCTTCCACTTCATCATCATGCATGGACGCCACGTACATCATCTGGTGATTGGCATCATTTTGTTGCTGCTGGTCGGGTACGCCTGGCTCTGTGACCTAGGGGTGGGCGAAGGTGCCTCTTCGCTGCTGGCCAGCCGCCTCTTCTCGATTTTGTATGGAGTAGGCGCCGCACTGACGCTGGATGAATTTGCGCTCTGGCTCAATCTGAAAGACGTTTACTGGTCGCCCGAGGGCCGCGAGAGCATTGATGCCGTCATCTTGTTCGGCGCGCTGCTGGCGGCGGGCGCGTGGGGTGCGCCGTTGTTTTCGCCTGGCGAGCGTAATGGGCAATCAAAAGGCGCGAAGTAGTCGGCGAAAATTCCGGCCGAGATCCGCTAAAAACACATCCAAGCGCGTGCAGGTATTCATGCCCTGCACCCACCGGCTTTTCCCTTTGCTCCTTGCAATCGCAGGATTTTGAGCCTGCACGCAGAACCAAAGCCCCGAAGAGATTCGTCAGAAAACGGAGCAAGCAACCGCCGAGGCGAAAGAGAATGCGAAGGCGATCGTGCTGGGCGTCCGCGAGGGTCTAACCCACGATAAAGTGGTTGATCTGAATACGGCCAGCAAAGACGAGTTGATGACACTTCCCGGCCTGACAAGCGCCGCGGCAGATCGCATCGTCGCGACCCGCCCTATTCATGATCCCAGTGAACTGATTACCCTCCACATTGTCTCCGGCGCTGAGTACGACAAGGTCTCCAATCGCGTCACCGCAACGCGATAGAGCTCGCACATCGCGCGCTTACCAGTCAGGCGGTTTTGCGCGGGCAGAACTCCAGAATTTTCCCGCGATTCTCAGATGGCACCCACTTCACTTTTTTGTGGAAGCTTGACGGAACGTAGAATTCGATAATCTTTGCCATAAATCACCTCCGAACCGCTCACGCCTTTGCTTAATGCAACCGGATTGCCAAGGCTTCGGTGCCAAAGTCGTTCTTATCTCGTGACTTTCCTGCCGCGCATCTCCCCGCGCAGCGACGGCATTCCTGAGCGCGTATTGCTTCGCCACTGATGGTGCTGATCACAAGGCCACCGTACAACTTGTTGATCCCACACGCTTTCATCGGCCTCCGCAACCGGCTCAATCCATATGTGGAAACACCGATGCCAGCTACGAGTTGCGCCGGCATGCGCGCTTCCTGCACCGTGAAGAGAACACTCCACTTGCGTCACATACAGGAGCGAGCTAACCGGAAAGGTATTGATTAACCGCCCGGTTAGATCAGATGGGCCCTCATGCAAAGGCACTTGCCCTCCAATTCAGATCAATCAACTGTTTATTTAATTAGTGGGCGAGACGTGTACTCACTCTTATGGGCACGCGAGACAGTTTAGGGTTTTGCACAATTCTCCCGGACGTGATTTATGAAGCTCGATCAGTACTCAAGACGACAATTCTGCGTTCGGCGATGATATTCCCGGCTCTGCAGCTTCCCTGCTTCGCGCAACAGGAAGTAGATCCGACGTGGCACGACCCGTGGGAAGTTACCCCGCCGACCTATGCAGCCACGGCCGATAAGCCCAAGCCGCCGACTGCCAAGCGCATCGTCAGGACGCCAGCACGAAGCCAGTTCACAAGGCGAATTCGGCGGCTATCTCCCACGTCGAGGCTATGCGCGCAAAGGAACAAGGGCGGCGGGGTAACTTGTAAACGTCCGCGCCACGCCACGCGAGCCTGAGATCGTTCCGCAGAGCCCTGAAAGGGGAGAAGCGCCGGCGATCCAACTCGATTCGCACCACCCTTGCTGATTTGGGCAAGAGTGGGAAGGCATCCGAAGACCGATCCTCCCGCATACTCCCGAACTCACTGACCTGGCTATCCCTCCGGCTGCTACAATGCCTTTCCGCGTACTGATAGCTGCTGCTCAGGCCCTGTAAAAATGCGAGGCAGGCGCACGCAGCGAACTTCTGTAGACACTTCATCGTATCTTCAGTGTCTGTCAGCCCGACCGGGCCGGTTCCATTACACCGGGCTGAAACCAGGGGTCAGGGGAGTGCTGGTTGGAAGACGTCCAGATCGTCCAGGGTCTCATTCGTCGCTGCGTCAATGGAGACGCGGCTGCGTGGGAAGAGATCGTGCAGCGCTACCATCGCCGGATTTATAACCTCTGCTATCGTTTCGCCGGCTCCGCCGACGACGCCCAAGACCTTACCCAGGAAGTTTTCATCAAGATGTATCGCACACTCGACTCCTACGATGTCGAGCGAGGCGCTTTTATGACCTGGGTGACCACCATGACGCGGAACCTGCTGGTCGACCATTTCCGGAAGCACAAGCAGGATCGGGTCACGGATTCGCTGGACGCAGTTCCCTCGGAGCACGAGGACGCCATGCCCCTGAGCGACAAAATTGAGGACAAAGGCCCATCCCCGGACACTCACGTTCGGGCCGGGGAAGCCCAGTCAGCCGTCCACGAGGCCCTTCAGAAACTCTCCCCGGAGCTCCGGGAGGCCGTTATTTTGAGAGACTTACAAGACTTATCCTACTCCGAGGTGGCCACCGTTCTAAAGGTTCCCGAGGGTACGGTAAAGTCCCGAATAAACCGCGGGCGAGCGGAACTTGCACGCCTTTTGCAACGTACATATAGGCAGGTGATGTGATGCCAGGTGAAACCAACAACGGTATGCCGTGCAATGAGTTCGAAGGACTCCTGTTCGACGCCCTCGACCAGAAGCTGACGGGGACGAAACTGGAGAGCTTTCGGGCTCATGCCCGCTCCTGCGCGAACTGTGGACCCATGTTCACGGAGATTGAGGCGGGGCAGCATTGGCTGAAGTCTCTCACGGAGGTAGAGCCTCCAGCCAACCTGGTGCATAACATTCTGGCCGCGACGAGCGGTTTGGCGACGTACCGGTTTCAAGAACCGGTCACAGCCCACTACCAACCCAGCCTCGGCGAGCGGATCCGCGAATGGACGGATTCCTTCTTCGCTCCCATCTGGAGTACAGTGCGCCAACCGCGTTTTGCAATGTCGTTCGGGATGGCCTTCTTCTCGCTCTCGGTGGCACTCAGTGTGTTTGGTTTCAAGCCTCGCGACTTGAAGCAGATCGACCTCAGCCGGAATGGTTTGACCCGCACCTACTATGGAACGCAAGCCCGCGTGGTGCGGTATTACGAGAACATGCGCCTGGTGTACGAGATTGAATCGCGCGTGCGCGAATTCAAGCGCGTGACGGCGCCCGAACCGGTCGAGCCGGAGAAAGATAAAGAGCACAAGAACAATTCGAGTGGGGCCCCCGAACCTAGACAGGACCGTAATTACGCGAGCGACGAAAACCAGCCCGTGCTGGCCTCGGCGCCCGATGTACCACCTGCCGTGTCGGTGACCACGTACAGGAGGTTCGTATGAACTGCGCCACGCATAGCAACATTCAGGCTGTGGCCTATTGCCGCACTTGCGGAAAGCCGCTGTGCGCTGCCTGCACACGAGACGTGCGCGGGACCATTTTCTGCGAGAGTTGTCTCGCAGATCGACTCGCGGGCATTGTCCCGCCCGCGCCGGGAGCGGTTCCACCCGCTCCGGCGTTCATTCCACCGCCTGCCTCCGTGAACGCATCGGGGGTGAGCGGGTACCCTTCGGCGTCCTTCGTTCCTGGAACGTACCCCGCCAACGCGGCTGTACCCGGCGCGGGAGTTCCGGTTCGTTCCGGCGGTCCGAATCCCGCAGTGGCAGGCATCCTAGCCGGATTTCTACCCGTTGGGGTGGGCGCCGTTTACAACGGCCAATACGCCAAAGGTCTAGCCCACCTGGTGATCTTCGTAGGCACGATCGTCGCGCTGAGTTCCGGCCTGCCCTGGTACATGGATACGGTGCTCGGCATTGGGCTGGGGTTTTTCTACTTTTACCAGATCATCGACGCAGTTCGTTCCGCACACGCGATTCAGGCCGGACAGCCCGCTCCTGATCCCTTCGGTCTTTCGCAGACCTTTGGTGCCGGCGAGTCGTTCGATGCCAGCAAGGTTCCGATGGGCGCGATCATTCTGATCGGGCTTGGCTTGTTGTTCCTTCTTCACACAGTCGGCATTTTCGAGTTCGGCTTTGGGCGTTTCTGGCCGCTGATCCTGATCTTTCTGGGCGTTTGGACCTTCGCCCGGAGATGGGGAGCGTTTGGGCACGGTGCGAGCTGCCGGTGCGATCGTTGCCGGGCACAGACCATAATGGGGCCGGCAATCCTCTTCACCTTGGGCGTGCTCTTCCTGCTCGAATCGATCAATGCGGTCGGCTTGTACAAGACGTGGCCGGTGTTGATTCTGGTTGTGGGCGGGATCAAGCTGTTCCAGAGCAGCGCATCCAGCGAAGGCCATGTGCAGCTGCCGCCGGTTTTTCCATCGCCGGCGCCTCCACCGGCTCCGCCCACCATGCCGGCCGCTGAAGTGTCGTCAACGCCTTCCGGCGAGGTGAACCGTGGCTAGCCCCAACACTACTCCGCGCCGCCGCCGATCGATGACCGGACCGTTCATCCTGATCATTCTGGGCGTCATCTTCCTGCTGGCAAACATGGGAATCTTGTCGCACGGGCGATTGGCAATCCTTTTCGCGCATTACTGGCCCGTGTTGTTGATACTGTGGGGCGTTGTGAAGCTGGTCGAATACCAGCAGGCTAAGCGGGATAACGTACCTGCGCCGGGAATTGGCGGCGGCGGAGTTGTCTTCCTGATCTTCCTGGTGATTTTCGGTCTCATGGCCACGCACGCGGCCAATTTCCACTGGGATGAGTGGCGTGATCAGATCGATCTCGGTGACAGCGATATCGATATCCCGGGCTTCGGCAAGGTCTATAACTACGACGACCAACTCGCGCAGACGCTGCCTGCGGGATCGGCAGTCAAAATCGTGAACGATCGCGGCGCCGTAAACGTCAGCGTGTCGAACGATGATCAGTTGCGCGTGACCGTGCGAAAAAAGATTCGAGCGGACGAGCAGAAAGACGCCGACAAGTGGAATGCCAACACGAAGCCACAGATCGCAGCCAGCGGCAATCTGGTCACGGTTAATGCGAACACGATGGGGGCGGGCGATCATCCGGTGACGACCGATCTGGATGTTTCGATTCCCAGAAAGGCAGCCCTCACCATCGCTTCCAAGCGCGGCGATGTAAGCGTCATGGGACGCGACGGGCTGGTCGATATCACGAACCAAAAGGGCGATGTCTCGGTGGAAGACGTCGACGGCAACGTAAACCTGAACCTGGATCGAAGCTCGGCGCGAGTCACAAACATTTCAGGCGACGTTTCGGTGGATGGCCATTCGAATGAAGTTTCGTTGAACGACATCCGCGGCTTTGCGCGCCTGAATGGTGAGTTTTCCGAGAGTCTCAAACTTTCGAAAATCGCAAAAACTGTGAGTTTCAAATCCAGCCGGACAGACCTCGAGTTCGCTAAGCTTGACGGCGATCTTGATCTTGACCAGGGGGATTTGCGAGCCAAGGATTTGGCTGGGCCATTGCGCCTGATCACTCGTTCCAAAGACGTGAACCTGGAAGGCGTCTCGGGCGACGCGCGCGTGTCGAATGAGAACGGCTCGATCGACTTTGAACTTGCGAATGCCGGGAATGTTCAAATCGACAATCGCTCCGGCGATATCAAGGTCACAATTCCCTCCAAAGTCGGGTTCAAGGTCGACGCACGCTCGCGGGGCGGTGAAGTACAGTCGGACTTCGATAGCCTGAAGGTCGAAAATGACGATAACGCGGGCACTCTGACAGGTACGATCGGCAGTGGCACCGCGCGCCTCGTGCTCAACAACGAGCACGGCACGATTGAATTGCGAAAGTCCGAAGCAGTCGCTGCCCCAGCGACACCCGCAAAGCCTCCGAAGCCACCCAAGGCATCCAAGACGTCGAAGTCCGACGATGACATGGAACCGACGGAAAACTAACGGCGGGCGCACCTCGAGGCGCGCTCGCTAGTCGTTCCCGCCGGGGTCGAGAACAGTCCGCGATTCCAACCTGCCCCGGTTTTCGTCGTTTCAAACCTGTGACGCGAATCACAATGCTCGGTGATCCAGGCCACGCAAGCCGACTTCAAAGCACACCAAACTTGTAGTCGTCCCGACCTTCTCTCGAGAAAGGTGCTGCTAGAATGAGGCTCCCCAAGCTAATTGAGGTGGTTCACTTCGGTCGCGGAAATAACAAAAGTGTTTCTGCGCGATGCGCCGTCTGTGGAGACTACTTGCTCGCGAATGTTGACAAATCGCATGAGCCGAATGCGCGCCGCCTTTGTCAGGCGCTAGCGGATTCTTTTAACCGTCATCTCGACCGGGTGCATGGAGACCACCGCCAGAACAACGGCCTCCGACCCTCGAATGCCTGAGGGCGATCGGCTTTGCGGCCGCCCGATTCGGCCCTTCCGTTGAATGCAAACTACGATTGCGCGGGCCCTTTCGAGTAACCGGGGCGCATCTTTCATCTAGCCTTCCATTTGAACTTCGATCACAATGTCCAGGAATCTCCAATTCAAGCCATGAGAACCCTGATCATTTTCGCCGTGGTGTACCTGGGTTCGGCCTTGGCCCTTGCCAGCGAGCGCTCGTCTTTTCTCCGCGAGCCGTTTCGTGAACCGACTTGGATCTTTACCGCCGGTCCCGGCACAGTGATCGCTGTGCGCATGCAGGACCTACCCTTCGGGCCTCCGCGATTCACGGTGAAGTTCCGAACCGATAACGGCGAGCAACTTGAGTTGTGGCGTCCCGTGGAAGACGCGCCTGTGTTCAAAGGTATGCACGGCACGCTCGTTTACTCTACGCACCCCGATCGTATTATCGAGTTTCGCGTGCAAAACCGCTAAGCACAGCGAAGGCAAACGAACTTTGCGATGCGTGGATCTCCGCTGCACCCCACCGATACCATTAGCTTCCCCATCTACGGCCCATGATTGCTAGACGCAGTCCTCCAATCCAAAACAACCACTTGCCCGGTTCCTGTCTCTAAAGGGCGGGCGTTTTCACCGAAAGTTTGTAAAAGCGTTCGAAACTGGTGAATCGAGCTAGCTAAGGCAGGGCCAGATCATGGAGAAAAAGAAATCAAATCGCCCAAGCTCACGGCAAACTTTGTCTTCTGGATTCTCGGAGTAGGCGGACTGACGCTGGCCTTCTTGCTCGCGCACTTCGTCTGGAACATCGTTTGAGAGGACGTCGGTTAGCTCGGTGCCGGGTTTGACCTCAATCTCGTTAATAAGGAGCAGCAATGGTTCATTCAAGACAGGCGTGGGGGATCAGTTTGGTTCTTCTGGCTGGCGGATTAGTAGGCTGCAACAACGGCACCAACACGGACGCCGCCTATAAAGCGGCGATCAACGATCATTTCAAGGCCTTCCCAGTCTGCATTTGGGGAGAAAGCAAGAAATTCCCAAACCAGGCGGATACCTCCGACGATGCGAAAACGCAAGGCTACGACGCGCTCACGCAGGAAGGGTTGCTCACGCGGACCTCTGCCGAGAAGAAAGTTCTGATCGTTGCTTCCAAGCAGATCAACATCTACGATTTGTCGGACAAAGGACGAAGTGCCTGGACACCGGACTCCTCGCAACCCGGCTACGGTAACTTCTGCTATGGTAACCGCGAGGTTACGTCGATCGACAATTCGACGCTTGGAACGAACTCCTCTGGCGCCAAGACCGTGGACGTCGCCTATCACTACAAAATTGCAGGCGTGCCGAGCTGGGCGAACACTCCAGAGATGAAAACGGCGTTCCCGAAATTAGCAGGCGCAATCGATTCGAATCCCGCGGACCGCGCCACGCTAGTCATGGCTGGTGATCGATGGGAATACGCGAAATGACTCCCTCGCAAGCAATCGGAATGCGTACCCTGGGTACCGGGTGGAGGAGATGATGGCAACATCGAGAAACGTCAGGTTCTTCTTCGCCGCCATCTTTGGCTTCAGTTTAGGGATGTTCGCCCAAGATCGCACTGCACCAGCCGTCTCCCCTGGGCTCACGATCTCCAGCGTTAGTTCGGCGGAGTTGAAAACCGGCGAGAAACGCCAGTTCCTGGCGAATGCCATCGGCCTGAGGGATCTGCAAGTGACTTGGGCGGTTGGAGGTTGTGCACAAGCAGACTGTGGCCAAATCTCGGCGGATGGCTGGTATTCCGCGCCCTTTGCTGTACAAAAATCCCTGCGGGTGATCATTTCTGCGCGCACGGAGAGTTCACCGTGTCTGGCAGGATCAATGTCGATCACCGTCTGGCCTGATTTTTCGCGGTCGTCGCGGACGAGGTGCACATCCGCTCAATCTGCCTACTGCTCGGTGGCCTGGAAAGTCCACCAACTGGTCTCGCCCCTGGTTTGGTAGCAACAGAACTCTGACCACCAGGCAATTGTCGAACCTGGGATGATCCGACTCTTCCTCGAGCGGATCTAAAATCTGGTGCCGTCTTTCATATGCGCGTGGTAATTTGTCTGCGCAGACAGAATTCTTTTCAATCGGATCTCGAACTCCATTGAACCGCTCGATCTATTACCCTCAGCTCACGGCGTTACATGGACGCAGGTTCTTTCTATTATTCCTCTTCCTGCTCGGTTCGCTGATCGTCTATCCCTACGCGGAGAGCAACGCATTCGGATACTACTCGTTTCGGGTTCTAGGCAGCGCTGCCATTATGCTCGCGGTGTATGCGGTCAGTTTCAAGCGTGGCCTCGTTCTCTTTGCGCTCGCCCTGGCAATCCCTGCGACTGTTCAGCATTTATTGCAGGTAGAAGCGTCCGGATTTCTGCCGACTCTGAATATTGTGCTGAGTTTTGCCTTCGATATTTTTATTATTGTCGTCATTTTTCGGAGGGTATTTGCTCCCCGCCAACCCGACGCAGAAACGATCTTCGGAGCACTCTGCATTTACATGTTGGTGGGCTTCACTTTCGCGAGCGTTTACGGCCTGATTTCACGGACGGAAGCTCAAGCCTTTTACCTCGATCCCACGGTTAATTTGCATAGAATTCCGAATCGGCTCGACTTTATCTATTACAGTTTCGGGACGCTCACTTCGCTCGGCGCGAGCGGGATCGTTCCCGTTACCGCGCAGGCCCGATCTTTCTCCGTTATTGAGGCGATCCTTGGGGTCCTCTACCTGGCGGTGTTGATCTCGCGGTTGGTCGGCGCATATCGCCATCCCATCGCGTAGCCCAGTTTTGCGCTCGGGCATAACATGTATTGCTTGCCCTAAAGCGTTCACTGGCTGACCCACTTCTTAGCTTCAATCAACAAACTTTGCGCTCTCTCCGAGAGCACGCTTCCAGCAATGTCCAAGCATAAGCCAAAATAGGATTTCAATAGGGCTTTTGGTGTGCTGTGGGACCGTCATAACCAACCCGGTAATCAGGTCTTCTCCCGATTTATTTCGCGGCTTCCTTTCAAGACACTAAAAGCAAGCATGAGTAAGTTATGACAACGCGCATCTTAATCGCCGACGATGACGCGTCGATTCGTCGATTGGTACGTCGCATTCTCGAAGATCATCCGAACTGGGAAGTTTGCGGGGAAGCTGTGGATGGGCAGGAAGCAGTGGTCAAGACTGTTGAACTGCATCCCGACGTAGTGATTCTCGACCTGGCTATGCCGGAAAAAAATGGTTTTCAGGCCGCACGAGAAATCTCCGCGTTGTTCCCGCTGATGCCGATGGTCCTGCTCACCGTGCAAAACTCCTCAAACGAATTGGCAAACGAAGCTCGTCGCGCCGGATTCCGAATCTTGATATCCAAGGATAAAGGCACGGAAGTCGTGCAGGGGATTGAGCTATTGTTGCGCGAGCAGGCCCCGAATTCTGCGTCAACCGGATCATCTGCCTGATGGGTTTCCTACCGTGATCTCGTGAGTGGGAGCTGCACTGTTCGCAATCGTTTTGTCAGTCCGGACCTTTGCTGCGGCCTAAAGGGCAGGTAGGCTTTCACAGTTTTGGAATCGCATCATCCTTTTACGTCACTCAGACCGTGCTCTTCAAAGCATACGAAGGGGTATCAGGGAACCTCGAATGACCTCATTTAGTCTCGACCCTCGCAAAACCGCACTAGTTATCATCGATCTGCAGCAAGGCATCGTGGATCGCAACGCAGCACCTTATTCAAGCGCTGAGGTGATGAAGCGATCTAACCAACTCGCTAGAGCTTTTCGAGCCAAAGGAGCCACAGTGATTTATGTGCGCGTGGATATGGGTAACCCGCTGCGCTTACCAGTTGATACTCCCCCGTTTGCGCCGGGCACCCCGCCGCCACATGCCTCAGCATCCGAGTTGGCGCCCGGTGCTGGTTTTCAGACGGGCGACGTCCTGATCACCAAGCGTCATTGGGGAGGATTCGCAGGTACTGATTTGGAGAAACAACTGAAGACCCGCGGCATCGACGCCGTTGTATTAACTGGTATCTCTACGAACATTGGCGTCGAATCCACAGCCCGCCAGGGGACCGGGCTCGGATTCGCTTTCGTGATTGTCGAGGACGCCTGCGCAGCGGCTGATGCCGAATCCCACAATTACAGCTTCGAAAAGATCTTCCCGCGACTTGCTCGCGTGCGGACAACGGCCGACATTCTGGCCGCCATGGCCTGAAATAAATTCATTACGCTTTTATTTCGTTCGGAGGCGCTCCTGGCTGGCTTGTTGATCAATGCGGCTGACCATCTGCTTTGCCATGAAGCGCCATGGGACCCGCAGGGTCCCGTCGTAATACTCCATAATTCGCTGCAAGCCGTGTCGAGGTCGTGATTGTGAGAGCAATGTTAGCCCGTATTACGCGAGGTGCGGCCCTCGTCAAGAGAAAGCCTGCAGCCTTGCGGGCTTCTTGCTCCGCGTCCGGCAACCTGCCGAGCGTGGCATAATTTTTGGCGAGTTCGTAGTGCCCTTGGGCCGACTTGTCATCGATAATTCAATCCTGCGCTCAGCGACGCCTCAGCTCCGGCAAAGTCTTCCTCTCGATGCTAGTGGCTTTGCTCAGATGGTCGATCGTCTCTTGGTCGAATGCAGAGCGCTCGTCGGGTAAGCTCCGCCCGCGAGTGTCCCATCGCTTTCAGGATTCTCCCTGGACGGGGTCTCGGCCTGATCTATGGAGTCGTAAGCCGGTCGGCGGAGATCGGTCGCATCTCCCAGGCTTCGAGCGCCTCCAACGTGGACCAATCATCCACCTCGAGTCTCAGGGGGCAGTCTGGTGCGCCCAAAGGAATCGTGTACACGCGCGCTGTTAGCGCCTGCCGGTTCGCAAAGACTTCGAGCGACGACCCATCGAGTAGAAAATGCACTCTCATTCGATCCCTGGGGACTACCGTTCCGGCAAATTCATTCACCATCAATTCACGGCCCGTCCGGTCTGGGTCGTAGCTGATCTCGGCAAACTTGCCACCCTGTTCCGACACCAGCCGGAGAAGGAACTTTCGCCTGCCAGCAAACTCGGCTTCGATTTCAGCCGAGAGATTCCGCACGCGATATAAGGCCAACCCCTTAGCCTTGTCGGCGGCGCTCAACTCAGCCCCAACACGCACGCTTTTACCGCGCAGCAGCTTCGCCGCAGGCGCCGCATCAAGTTCCAGCCCGCCATCCGCGCCGATTGACATCACTCGCGGCAAGGACATCAATCCCGCCCAGCCTGCTGCGCGGTATTCGGCCTCCGGCCGGGTCTCCGGAATCCATCCCCAGAGAATTCGCGTTCCGTCGCGATCGATCATGGTTTTTGGTGCGTAGAACGAACCGAAGTCCGCGACGCCTTCCTTGTTGGGGAAAAACCGCCGCTCTCGATATTCGCCGGTTTTCCACCAGACTTTACTCTTAGCCGCATACAGCAGCACGTGCCGATCGGCCAGCGGGAAAAAATCGGGGCACTCCCACATGTGGCCCGTATCCACCGGATTGGTGGCATCCTTTCCGGCGCTGTCGCCCTCCACCAGAGGATGCAGGTATTCCCAGTGGCGCAAATCTCGCGAACGGTAGATCAGCACCATGCCGCCTTTCTCCTTGGTGCTTGACCCCAGTGTCATCAGCCAATCGTCGCCCTCGCGCCACACCCCGGGGTCACGAAAACCGGTCACCTGCAAGCCTTCCGGAGGACGGGCAACAATCGGCTCGGACCATTTCTTCCAGGTCTTCAGATCGACATCCATCGATGTTGCCAGACATTGCACTTCGCGCCATTTGTGACGTCCGTCATTTAGGGTAATCCCCGACGGATCCGCAGGTGAGACACCGGTGTAGATCGCGGTTGGCGTATCGCCGTTCAAGACGACACTTCCGCTGAACACACCGTCGCGATCCCAGCCGCCCGGAGTCGGTGCGATGGCCACAGATTGATGCTGCCAGTGAATCATATCGGGGCTCACTGCGTGTGCCCAGTGCATATCGCCCCAATACGCCCCATTTGGGTTGTATTGAAAGAACATCTGGTAGCGACCACGGTAAAAGATGGGGCCATTCGGATCATTCATCCAGTTTGCCGCCGGCATCAAGTGATACTGCGGGCGTAGCGGATCGTTCTTTAACCGGGATGCCAGTTCTGACTCGTCCGTACGGCGGCCATGCGCATCCCATGGGAACGCCGCGACCGCGCCGGCCGCACCTAAGCTGCAAAGAAAAGCTCGCCTCGACATGTTTCGCATATCCGCTAGCTTACTTGAGACACGTTCACTCGCAAAAAAAGATAAGGCGCGACTTCAGCCGCGCCCAACCCTCTCTCTGATTCTTGATCGTAGGACGTTTCGCTCTTAGGCCATCTTGTTGTTAACCAAGGCCTCGATTTGTTGCAAAACCTGATCCTCACTGAGCTGCGTCGAGTCGATCACTACTGCGTCTGGGGCAGGGGCCAGCGGCGAGACTGCCCGTGTCCGATCGCGTTGGTCGCGCTCGCGCAACTGTGCCGCCATCGATTCCGCCGAAGGTCCTTTAATGTGCTGCTGGTCGAGCCTCCGCTGTTCCCTCACCACCGGATCAGCATCCAGAAAGATCTTAAGGTCGGCGTTCGGAAAAACCTTCGTTCCAATATCCCGGCCTTCCATTACGATTCCGCCGTCTTTGCCCAAATCTTGCTGCCGAGCCACCATCCATTCGCGCACCTTAGGATGCACAGAGACCCGGGAGGCTGCCTCGGTCACGTCCTGTTCGCGAATGCGCGCCGAAACGTCCCTCTTGTCAAGCAGTACGCGGTTACCGCCGAGCGTCGGTTCGAGCATCACCCGCGAAGTCTCCGCCATCTTCCGCAGAGCTGCCTCATCATCGAAGGAGACATCCCACTCAATGGCTTTCAAGGCGAGGGCGCGGTACATCGCACCGCTTTCCAGATTGATGTAGCCCAGTTTGCGTGCCAGGCGCGATGCGATAGTGCTCTTACCTGCCCCAGCCGGGCCGTCGATGGCGATGATCAGTCTTCGGGTTGGGGCGGTTTCCATGCAGAAGATCAAAGATTGTTTGTGATGAAGCCACAGCTTAACAGAACTTCGCGCACTGTATGCGGGACTTGGGTTCTATCGGGCCATTTCAGGCGGGAGATTTTTTGACATTGCTACGGCCGGGTTGCCGTGCTTTTGATCTCATCTCTCGGGACCGCATTCTTCGGTGGTGTTACCTGGAGCATTGATCGGTTGCCAACATGGAGGAACGTGAGTTCGCGAGCTGCTAACAGAGCGTTGGTGGCCTCTTTCACCCGGGTTCGGCCGATCACATTCGAGAAGAAAGCCTCGACCTCGGATTGCTCTCCCGCCACCACGCAGTCCAGGTATTTTGAAACCAGCGCCGTCAAGGCCTCGACAACGGAGAGGCTGATGCCCTCACGAACCGCGTCTGGCGCCCACCGGTACAGCACATCCCAGGACGATCCATTTTCCGGGCTGTAGTCCACCCGTGTAATGCGCAGTCGCGCCCACAATTCGGTCAGGGCGCGGTCGAGAGCCGGGGCCGATACTGCTTTGCCCAGCGTCGCTAACAGCTTCTGCTTCGAGACCGGGCCGTCCCGGCGGATCACGTCGAAGGCGTCACAAGCTAATTGGGAATACTCGGCACGCGGCCCTTGTCGGGGTGGCTGCTTCGGATTACGTTCCCCGACCAGCGCATAGAAATAAGGGAAAACCGATGCCGCAACCAGGAACGCACTGTTTTCGTCAAAAAGATTCGCCTCAAAAGCCGCCCGTTCCCGCAGAAGCCGCACCATCAATTCCTGTGCGTCGCGGGCCCGCGGATCAGCAAACGCGTGTTGCCAAGTCGGCAGCTTGTCGTCGGCTCCGACCCATGCACCCACGAAGGTGGGGACCAACACCGGGGGCTTGACCGGAAAGAGCAGGCTGAATCCCACCGACTCGATGAAGGCGCGCGCCTCTTCTATGGTGCGCACAGTCTTCCCATCAAGGTGCCACTTCGCCTGGCGCTGCAGTTGTAGCTCCAACTCAGTCATCAGCTTCGATTAGAACACAACTCCAACCCGCTTTCCCCGGTTCAGGGGACACCGTGCAAAACCGCTAGATGCGCTTGAAAGCCTTCTGAATATCCCGGACCGAGTATCGCAGCACGACCGGCCTGCCATGCGGGCATGCGATCGGGAACGAGCAGCGAGCGAGTGCATCCAGTAGCCACACCATCTTGTCTTGGTCGAGGGCCATGTTCACTTTGATAGCAGCATGACAGGCGATGCTGGCGGCGATGCGTGCCCGCACTGCTTCAAGATTGAGTTTTTGCTCAGAGCGGGAAAACTGTTCGAGTAATTCGTACAGCATGTGTTCCAACTCGACGCCTTCGACGCCGGCCGGCGCAACCTTGACCGCGAGGCTGCGCGTACCGAACGGCTCGGCTTCGAACCCATTGCGCTCAAGCTCTTCAGAAATATCCGCGAAGACAGCCTGTTGGCCGGGAGTGAGCTCGACAATCAAGGGCATAAGCAGGCGCTGGCTCTCCACTGATTGTGTGGCGCGCTGCTTCAGGATTTTTTCGAAGAGCACACGTTCGTGGGCAACGTGCTGATCGACAATCCACAGGCCTTCGTCATTCACGGCAAGGATGAAAGAGTCGCGAATCTGGCCGAGGGGTTTAAGCGAAGCCAGCGAGGGTGCCAGTTGGCCAAGCGCTTCCGGTTCATCGGCGAAGGCAGGGGCACACCCCTCGCCGGGCACAAACGGCGGATCGGCAGGGATAGCTTCGGCTCCAGACGGCAACCCGCCCGGATCAACCTGTGGAGCGCCGGGAAAATTCGAGCGGGCCAGCGAGAGGGCCGCATTCGCTTCGATTGCGATGCCGCCCTGAAAGTGAAATCGCTCGTTGGTGGCCGGCGGCATCTGAGGTTCGAGCTGAAACTTCCCGTCCGCCTGGTATGAAGCCCGCCATCCACCGGAGTTGGCGGTCTGTCCCGGCGTTAGAGAGGGGGTAGCGGTCGGATGCGCATGAATCTCGGAAACAAACTGCGGCACAGGGCGAGCTCTCATCAAGGTCGCCCGAATGGTGTCACGCACAAAGTCGTGCAACACGGTTTGCTGGCGGAAGCGCACCTCCGTCTTGGAGGGATGGACATTCACATCGACCTCAGCAGACGGCATCTCAAGAAAAAGCAGCACTACCGGAAAGACAGTGGGAGGAATGATGTTGCGGTACGCTTCAGTAATGGCATGCTGCACGAGCCGGTCGCGGATCAACCGGCCGTTCACAAAGATATAGATCGAACTCCGGTTCAGCTTCTGAATTTCTGGCCTTGAGACGAAACCCTGCACGCGAATCTCGCCGGGTTCCGCGAGCTCGACGTCGTCGCCTTCCGCCTCTCGGCGCCAGGGCGGGGGTTGTGGCAACCCGATGCGCGCGAGCGGCTGCACGGCCGCCAGAGGCATAAGTTGATCGAGCGTCTCCTTTCCGAAGACCTGATACACGCGTTCGCTTGAGCCATCCACGGGCGGGGCAACGAGGACGGCGTTGGTCGCGGAATGCAGCTCAAAGTGTTTCTCCGGACGTGCGAGCGCGTAGTGTGTGACCAGCGAGGCGATGTGTGAGAGCTCCGTCGACTCGGCTTTGAGGAATTTCTTGCGTGCGGGTGTATTAAAGAAGAGATCGCGCACCGTAATAGAAGTCCCGCCTGGCAGGCCTGCCTCTTCCACCTTCAAGATCTTGCCACCGTTGATTTCGATGACCGTTCCGGAAGAGTCTTCCGGCGCTCGTGTTTCCAAGCGCAAGCGCGAAACGGAAGCGATTGATGGCAGAGCTTCACCGCGGAAGCCCAACGTCGAAACGCTAAGCAGGTCCTCGGCGTTTTTCAGCTTCGAGGTAGCGTGCCGCTCGAAGGCCAGAAGCGCGTCGTCGCGCACCATCCCACAGCCGTTGTCCGTGATTTGAATGAGGCGCTTCCCGCCTGCCTCAATCTGGATTTTGATGCGGGTGGCGCCGGCGTCAAGGGCGTTCTCAAGCAGTTCTTTCACGACGGAAGCCGGACGTTCCACCACTTCGCCGGCCGCGATCTGGTTCGCTACCGCTTCGGAAAGAACGTGGATCTTACCCATGAAAGCTTAGTGTCGCAGATGCAAGCCGAGCGGTAAAGCTGGCCGGCAAAGCCGCGGGGGGCGCCTACGGTTCCGGCAGATGACGAAAACATGCGGCTTCGTACAATTCTGAAACGCTGAGCTTAATCCCGAACCTGTGAAGAGGCATGCTCGTTGAACGTCGCAAAGAACTGGTCATAATTGCCCCCTGCCTCCGCGCGGCGTAATGGCAGCACCCGTTGTACGCAGATTTCTTTGGCGCTCGGCGAATTCTTCAGGATCGATGTCGTTTCGGCGATGAAGTCTTTGAGCGGCATCGCAGCAGGATCCTTCGCCTGTTGTGGCCCGAGGAGCTCGGTTTGTACGTAAGGCGGGATGAGTTCGATGACCTGTACCGAAGTATGCCGGAGTTGGTAGCGCAAGCTCTGCGTCCAGGAGTGGATCGCAGCCTTCGTGGCGCAATACGTAGGCGTAACGGCCAGTGGCACGAATGCCAGACCAGACGAGACCGTCAGAATAACGGAATCGGGCTTGCCGGCGAGGTGCGGCAAGAGAGCCGCGGTGAGACGAATCGGGCCGAGAAGGTTGGTCGCAATGATCGCTTCGGCATCACTCACCTCAGAGTTCGAAAACTTTTCACCCCTCATAATTCCGGCGTTATGAATGACCACATTCAGCGCTGGGAATTCGCGCTTCATCTGCTCCGCAAACGAGCGGATTGAGTCAGGGCTTGCAACATCGAATGCGACAGCTCGCATCCCGGGATAAGCCGCGATGGCTTCTTCGAGCACCTCTTGACGTCGTCCCGAAATAATGACCTCATTGCCCTCGGAATAAAACGCCTCTGCCAGAGCGCGGCCGATCCCCGACCCACCACCAGTGATAAGGACGGTATTGCCACTCATGCGCATCTCGAAAACCTCGCTTACAGATTTTGTGATCCACTCGGCAAAGCGTATCGGGCGGACACACTTCCGAATCGATATCGAATTCTAAACAGCAGTTCCGTTTAGTGCCAGACGATACGCGCAAAGATCACTGACGAATTCCGAGCTGCCCTTTTCGTTTTCTTCTCCTAGGCCGCGTGGGACACAGCGATTCACGGCCGAGCGGGATCAGGCGGACGGGCGCAGTCGTATACTACTCATAAGCGGGAAGCTCTCTTCAAAGGATTCGAGAATGGCTATCAAAGAGATGTCGGAGGCGGAGTGCCGCGCTTTCTTAGCGCATGCGCAGATGGGGCGCCTAGGGTGCGCTCTGGAAGGGCAGCCGTACGTGGTGCCGATCAGCGTCGTCTGTGAGGGCGAGTACATCTATTCTTTCGCAACTCTTGGACAAAAAGTGCAGTGGATGCGCAAGAATCCAAAAGTCTGCATCCAGTTCGACGAGTTGGCGGGCCAATCCCAGTGGACAAGCGTAATCGCCAACGGCACATATCAGGAACTTCGTGAGCCGCAGTATGAAACAGAACGCGGCCACGCTCGCAAACTTCTGGACCGAAAATCCAAGTGGTGGCTCAATGCTCTCGCGGAGCGCGACCTGAAGGTGGGCGATCACCTAATCGATCCCTTGTTTTTTCGAATTCAAGTCGAGTCTGTGAGCGGCCTGCAGGCGACCGAGTAGACGACGAAACAGGTTCCTTGCTGGCCACGGCTGGCTATGGCTTTCCTCGAGTAATCCACCTTCTGAGAGTTCAAGAGCGCTCTTTTCAAAAAAACAGCGAATTAATGCGCTGTCGCTGAACCTTACGAGTGACCCACAAGCCGTAGCCTCCGAAAAACTACTTCAACAAAGCCAGGGTCTCATCCCCTTCGCCAACGACGATTCCATCAGAGAAAGGCAACAGCTGGCTGCGCGAATCTCCAGCGACAGAAAGCTTCAGCAAGTGAGATTGGCCTCCAACACTACGAAAGATGAGTTTCGACTCGCTGGGATCCTCCGCCGAAGACAGGTTGGTCAGCACGACGCGATAAATCGGATGATCGATGCCGCGAATCACAATCATGCCGCTTGCGTCGGACGAGGACGGCTTTCCGAGCAAGCGCTGGAATTCATAGGTCCCTGCAGGAAACTCCTCTGCTCCCACTCTGAATTCATGCGGGACCGCGGAGCGAAGGCGGGCGGTCTGAGCAACACCAACTCCAGACGCAGCGAGCAACATCGATAACACCATGGCATGCAGCATTGAGCGTTTCATATTTCCTCCTCATTTGTTCTCTGTAGAGGGGACTATTTTGTTCGGGGCCCCGACTCCCCTTCATGCTTGTTCTGGGTATAAGCAACCGGCATGCCAAGCTGCACGAGGCGTCTTTTCGAGAAGGATCGCTTTGCTCATGTTGTTGTCGTGCAAGTAGAAAGCGGACGATGCTAGGGTTTGCTGCGCGTCCCGCCGGCTGTGCCCGAGCAGAGGACTCTATCCACTCGGTTCAATGACGTTAACCCGACGGTTAATTGAGAGATGGGAGCTTGGTTTCGCATCCCCAAATACTGAACCGGCGACCTCGAAGGCGGAATCGGGCGGATCTCAGCGCGACTGCCGCGTCGCTAGATGGTGGTTGATCTGTGCTTCCCATTCGGGACCCGCGTTGTGGTCCTGTTGCGCCATGACAAGCACGTGAGAATCAGCCTCTGGCACTAGTGCGGTGCGGTCATACTCGACTACGACGCGGGTCTGGTTGCCCTCGGGCGCAGCGTTCACGGTAATGAGGGTCACGAGATGGTCGGGGATGGTGTAGACGTATTGCGCGCGGCCATTTTGCGGATCGAAGGCAGTATTGATCCATACGGCCTCGAAATGCGAGTGCGTCACCGTAAAAACCATCCCAGGCACGTCGGCGGCGGGCATGGGGTGGACAAAGCGAGGATTCCAGCCAGGTGACCAAACACGCTCTCGGTCGGCCCCGAAAAGCGGAAACACCTCAGCAAAAGGAGCGTTGGCAACAAAAGAAAATCTTTCCGCGGTGTGGGCTCGCGCTGAGGAGGAAACTCCGCGCACGCCCTGAAGGTGATGCAAAACGCGTGGCACAAAGGCAATCACCAGCCCGAGCGCCAGGCCGAGCAGAAAGCGAATCCATCCGCTCATTTATTTCTCCTTCAAGTGATGGCTATCGGCTGCGTGCAGGGTAAGACCGTAAATCTTCTTGAGTTCCGTAATCTGAGCAACCGATTCCTTACTGAATGGCGCTTTGCCTTCGAAGGCATGAAGAACAATGCCCTCCAGCAGGTCGCCGAGCGTAAGGTCCTTAAGTTCGGCGAAAGCTTTGAGGACTTTGAGGATCCGCTTTTCCACGCGAATCCCGGTTTGTACGCGCTCGACTTCGATCATTTGCAGCTCCAAGGACTCGATATTGAAATGTAGCATCTTGGTATAATGTTGTCAAGGTATTTATGTATTTCTATACTTACATACGATAAAGGTAGGTACAAAAAAGTCCGCCTAATGCTGGGTAGCTTGCTGTGCGGAAAGGCGCTGCTTGATCAGGCTTGCGAATTCCCTGCCTTGGGCGCCATTGAGATGCAGTTCGCCGTCCATAACCAGGTCGAGGCGATCGCGGCCGGCGTCCTGAAAACGAATCCTCTGAAAAGACGCTGCGGGTTCCACCGTCGGTGGCAGGGTGGATTTCACGTCAGCTGCCTGCTCAAGTATGTTTAAAAGCGATGCCGTGACCTGCTCCCGCACTTCGTCACCAAGGTCACCACTGACCAGCGCGTCGTGGAGCATGCCTTGCCCGGTCACACGCCCAGGCTCTGCCGCGAGCTGTACTTTGCCGCCGGCCGCAAGTGAGGGCTGGAGCTTGAATTCAATCGACCCTTCCCCCGTGGCAAGTTCAGTGGCCGTACTTAGTCCGGACGGGCAAATCCAACGCTCGAAGTGAAGTTGCGTCGTCAACAATGCCGCGGTGCCCTGCGGAATCAACGTAGCCTGGAGAATCTCCACGCGCTGCCCACAACGTGCGCCCTGGTTTAGGGCAGAGCGGAGAATCGCGGTGATCGCATCCTGAAGATCCGAGAGGTCCGCAACGAACTTAAGAGCGTAGTCGGCAGCAACTTGAGCAGCGTTGCCGGCGCCCGAAGGAGAGCTTGAGGTGGGGTCTCCCGAAGATGAATCTCTGGCCCATCCGTTTTGGGCTCCTGCTGCACCGGCGGCCGGCTTCAGCGCAACCGCTCCGGCGGTCGAGATGGAAAGGGTCCGACCTCCCAGGTCGATTGAATGCGTGACCGAGCTCAGCTGGATGGTCGGAGAAGGCTGATCGGGCGAAACGATTGCACTCATCTCGCCACCAAGCGCAACCTGTTCGGACTGGAAGGCGGTGAGAGCTTTGTCGAGAGCGGCGATGGCAGGGGAGATCTGCTTCGGATCTGGCTTGGGATCGAGCAGATCGAATTCCTTGAGATCGTGTTCGAGATCCGCGTCGGCTCGGCCAAGCTTGTGGAGATATTCCTTCAGGCCTGACTCCTGCGTAGCGGTCAACGACAACATGAAATTGCGATTGGCCGTACGTGCGGACTTGATCTGGTCGCCAAGTTGGCTAGCTTGCTCCGCGAGTTGAGGGGCGGAAGCCTCGGCGCCCTGCAGTTGGCGCAGAGCCCGAAGCTGGGTTATGGCACCCTCAGTGAGGAGTGAGATCCTAGTAAAAGCAGCGATTTGATCGGTGCTGGCTTGTATAGCAATGAGGCGGGCAATCGCCGCTTCGTTTTTGTCGTCAGTGCTCGATTTCGGATCAGGGCAGTCGTAGATACAGATGACAGGTCGCCTGCTGGTTCCGGAAGCTCCTCCACGTCCGCCACCGCGTTGAGCAACCGCTGGACTCCCAGCCAGGAGGAAGAGAGGCACGCAGAAGGCCAGCCATTGATGAGTATGAAGAGTCTTACCGCCGATTGTCACATCTCGAGCCATGAAGTGCGCCTCGGGCGTCATTCGTTTCGCTGAAATTTGTGGGTGGGATGCGCTTATGCGAGAAATGGTAACTTGAGCGTCTTCGATCGCTTGCGGAAAAGACAAATCTAAAGATAAGGTTACAGAACTTTACAAGCTCCGGCTCGAGGTCGGGCTCACGAAGTAAGTTCGGACCTTGTTCGGACTCGTTACGTGCGTAACGTTGTGGCAGGTTACTCGCAAAGATAAGCTTAGGTACGTTCCCGATTTCCGGAAAACCGCTCTGAATTTGCGGTTCGGAATTCCCGACGTTTTCTGCGCGTGAACTCATGACAAGAACCCGCGGCAGTCGGCAGCGC
>Ga0335069_10000313_pt1 | contig 84407 bp, 76 predicted proteins | sample Lox_Sample_11_FD_206714 | JGI IMG/M metagenome (GOLD analysis project Ga0335069, IMG submission 206714) | Soil microbial communities from Loxahatchee National Wildlife Refuge, Florida, United States - Lox_Sample_1.1 | ecosystem: Environmental > Terrestrial > Soil > Wetlands | place: USA... | reverse complement strand
GTGCTCTTCGTCGCCGAGGGGCCGGTCTCCCCGGTCGGCCGCTGGTGGAGGGTGGACCTGCACCGCGGCACGGACGCTGGCGAGCTCTGCGTCCCCGCCAGCGCGGTCCGGGTGCACGTCGAGGACCACGGCGTCGTCTCGCACGCGCTCGAGTGCGACAGGGAGCAGACCGGTGCCTGTCCCACCCCCCAGGGGCGTGCCCTGCGCGTCGAGTGCCCCGGCCCGGGGGGACGGACGCGGAGCGGCGCCGGAACCTCGCGCGAGCAGCCCCAGGCTGCTCGCTGTCCGGCGGTGCACGTCTTTTTCGATGGGAGCGACCTCCGCTTCTGGTCCGGGGTCGGCACGGGTGGGCGCTCCCCGAGTGCCAGCATTCCAGCCGGCCCGTTTGCACCATAGGGTGAGACCCGTGCCCGCCCAGCTCACCGAGGCCCAGGCCGACGCGCTCCGAGAGCTGACCAACGTCGCCGCCGGACACGCCGCGCGTGCCCTCTCCACCCTGCTCGGCGGCGAGAAGTTCGGGCTCTGGCCGCCGCTGGTCCGGCTCTTGGAACACGGGCAGCTCACCGCGCTCCTGGGCGGCAGAGGGGCGCCGCTCACCTCGGTCAACGCCGAGCTCCGTGGCGGCGTGGGCGGCGGACTCTCGCTGGTCTTCACCGAGCCGCACGTGCAGACGCTCACCTCACGCTTGCTCGGGGCCGGGGGCCAGCGGTTCCAGACGCCCGAGGTGGCGCTCCGCGACGCGGCCAACCTCGTCTTCGCCGCCGCGCTCGAGGCGGTGGTCCGGCTCTGCGGGGTGCGCGCGCTGCACTCGGTTCCGGTGGTGGCCGAGGGGCCGGCGGAGATGATCTCCCGGATCTGCCTGCCCGGGGAGCGCGGCTGGGTGCTGGAGGCCGAGATCTACGCCTCCCCGCTCTCGGGCCGCTTCCTGCTGCTTCCGGACGAGCCCGGACCCTCGACGTTCCTTCGCGGCCTGAAGATGGCGTAAGCCACCGGCCCGGACGTGGATCCCACCCGGCTGAGGAAGCTCCTCGAGGACGTGAAGCGTGGCCGCGCCACCGTGGACGAGGCCAACCGTGCGCTGACCGATCTGCCCTTCGCCGAGCTCGGCTACGCCACGGTGGACACGCACCGAAGCGTGCGCTTCGGATTCCCCGAGGTGGTCTACGGCGAGGGAAAGACGCTCGAGCAGCTCCTGGGCATCGTGGAGGTCCTGGTGCGGCGGAAGCAGCCGGTGCTGGTGACCCGGCTCACCGAGGAGAAGGCGGCCCCGCTCCTCGCCCGCTGGCCGAAGGCCCGGTGGCACCCGGAGGCGCACCTCTTCCACCTTCCGCAGGGGCGGCCCCGGGCGGGCCGTGTCGCGGTGACCTGCGCCGGGACCAGCGACCTCCCGGTGGCCGAGGAGGCCGCGCTCACCGCCGAGGCGATGGGGGCCACCGTGGCCCGCATCTACGACGTGGGCGTGGCCGGGCTGCACCGGCTCCTCAGGCGACGGCGCGAGATCCAGGAAGCGCACGTCGCGGTCGCCGTCGCCGGGATGGAGGGGGCGCTCGCCTCCGTCGTCGGCGGACTGGTGGGCATTCCGGTGGTGGCGGTACCGACCAGCGTCGGCTACGGAGCGAACTTCAAGGGTCTCTCGGCGCTCCTCACCATGCTCAACTCCTGTGCCTCCAACGTCGCCGTGGTGAACATCGACAACGGCTTCGGCGCGGGCTTCTACGCGGCGCTGGTCTCGCGCAGCGCCACCCGGACGGGCAGGGGCCGATGAGCGGGTCCACGGTGCTCTACCTCGAGCCGGTGGGGGGAATCGCCGGAGACATGTTCCTCGCCGCGATGCTCGACCTCGGGGTGGACCCGGCAGTGCTCGAATCGGGGCTGCGCTCCCTCGGCCTGGACGGCTGGGGATTCGAGGTGAGCCGCGCCGTCCGGCAGTCCATCTCCGGGGTGCACCTCAACGTCACGGTCTCTTCCGAGGTGCCGCACGTACACCGCGGGTTGAGCGAGATCCTCGGACGCATCGAGGCCAGCGCGCTCCCACCCCGGGCGAAGGCGCAGGCCCGCGCCGTCTTCGAGGTCATCGGCCGCGCCGAGGCGAAGGTCCACGACGTGTCGCTGGAGTCGGTCCACTTCCACGAGGTGGGCGCGGTGGACAGCATCGTCGACGTCTGTGGCGCAGCGCTGGCGCTCGAGCTGCTCGGGCAGCCGGAGGTGGTCTCCGCGCCCCCACCGCTCGGCAGCGGGATGGTGGAGACGATGCACGGGCGCCTTCCGGTGCCGGTGCCTGCCACCCTGGAGATCCTCCGCGACACCCCGGTGCGCTTCGAGGGCCAGGGCGAGCTCACCACCCCCACCGGCGCGGCGCTGCTCCGCGCCCTCAGCCGATCCGGCCCGCCCCCGCCGATGCGCCTCCAGCGAACCGGCTACGGGCTCGGCCGCCGCGAGCTGCCGGACCGGCCCAACGTCCTCCGCGCCACGCTCGGCACGGCCGCCGAGGCCTCGGCCGCGGACGTCTGGGAGCTGGCGGTGACCCTGGACGATGCCACCCCGCAGCTGCTCGGGTACCTGGTCGAGACGCTCGCCGGTCAGGATGCGCTCGACGCCTGGGTGGCCCCGGTGACGCTGAAGAAGAGCCGGCCGGGACACGTGCTCTCGGTCCTGGTCTCCGGGGCCGAGCGCGCCCAGGTGGTCCGGCGGCTTCTCACCGAGTCGCCCACGCTGGGAGTGCGGGCCTGGCCGGTCCAGCGCACGGTGCTCGACCGGGCCCACGTGGAGGTGGAGACTGCCCACGGCCCGGTGCGGGTGAAGGTGGGAAGTCTCGACGGGGAGACCTTGAACGCGGCTCCGGAATACGAGGACGTGCGGGCCCGCGCGCAGGCGGCCGGGGTTCCTTTCAAGCAGGTGTGGGCCGAGGCCCTGGCGGCGTACGCTCGCCGCCGCTGAACGCTCCGGGGTGCCTGGAGCCTGACGACGGGAGGACGAGATGCCCGAACAGCAGTGGGACGACAGGCTGCTCGAGTTCGTGAGGAAGACTGGCGAGGACCTCAAGCGCACCGGGGAGGAGCTGCTCGGGGAGGCGCAGCGGACGATCGACGAGCTGAGGGATCCGGCGCAGCAAGAGCGTCTGAAGGCACGTGTGGCCGAGCTGCGCACCTGGGCGAAGTCCAAGTTCATCGAGGCGCGGAGCCGGGCGGAGGAGGCGCTCGGGGTCGAGCGACCGAAAGCGGCACCCACCCGGTCGGCCAAGACCCGCAGACCGGCGGCCAAGAAGGCGAAGGGCGCCCCCACGACCACACGAGGGTCGGGCGCGGGGAGCAAGCGGTCAAAGCGCCGCCCGCGCTGACCTCGAAGCTCCTGACGTCCATCACCTGTGTCAGAATCAGCGGTCCCGGTGGGCTCCGAGACAGGCAAGTTCTCCACGAACATCGGCGAGGACGTCATCGCCGCGGCCCTGGAGAGCGTCGAGAAGCAGCGCGAGACCGCGTCTGGCGAGGGGTCTGCCCCACCCGCGGTCGACCGCCAGGCTGAGGAGGCCGCCGCGCTCAAGGCGCGGGTGGAGGCGCTCGAGGCGCGCGAGCGCGAGCTGTCGGCGCAGGTGGACCAGGAGCGCGAGCGCACGCTGCGGGCCATGGCGGACCTGGACAACGCCCGGAAGCGGGCCCAGCGCGAGCGCGAGGAGGTCGTCCGTTACGGGATGGAACGCGTCTTGAAAGACCTGCTCCCGGTCGTCGACAACCTGGACCGGGCGCTCGACCTCGGCGACCGGACCGGCAAGTGGGACGGCCTGGCCGAGGGTGTGAGGATGACACGCAAGCTGCTGGAGGACACGCTCGGGAAGCAGGGCCTGAGGTCGTTCAGCGCGCGGGGCAAGCCGTTCGACCCGCACCTGCACGAGGCGATGGGCCACGAGCAACGGGACGACCTCCCGGCGAACACCGTCAGCACCGAGGTGCTCCGCGGCTTCACCCTCCACGACCGGCTGGTGCGCCCGGCGCTGGTGATGGTGGCCCGTCTGCCGTCTCCTGCGGCTCAGGAAAGCGCCACGCCCTCGACGCCCGAGCCCCCGGCCGTCACGTCTGCCGCCCGGGAGCCCGAGGTGGCGGAGGGCGCGCCACCGTCGTCTGAGACGGAAGCCTCCGGGGGGAACACGTAAGACCATGGCCAAGGTCATCGGGATCGACCTGGGAACGACCAACAGCTGCGTCGCAGTCATGGAGAGCGGCGAGCCGGTGGTCATCCCCAACAGCGAGGGAAGCCGGACCACCCCGTCGATGGTCGGCTTCACCGAGAACGGTGAGCGCCTGGTCGGGCAGATCGCCAAGCGCCAGGCCATCACCAACCCCGAGGCCACGCTCTATGCGGTGAAGCGTCTCATCGGACGCAAGATGGACTCCCCGGAGACCAAGAAGGCCATCGCCCTCAGCAGCTTCAAGGTGGTGCCGTCGCCCAACGGTGATGCCTGGGTGGACGTCCGGGGCAAGCTGCTCAGCCCACAGGAGATCAGCGCCCAGGTGCTGCTCAAGATGAAGGGCACCGCCGAGGACTACCTGGGCGAGCCGGTCACCGAGGCGGTCATCACCGTCCCGGCGTACTTCAACGACAGCCAGCGCCAGGCGACCAAGGACGCCGGACGCATCGCCGGGCTGAACGTGCTGCGGATCATCAACGAGCCCACCGCCGCGGCGCTGGCCTATGGCATGGACAAGGGCTCGGAGGGGAGCAAGACCGAGCGGGTCGCGGTCTACGACCTCGGCGGCGGCACCTTCGACATCAGCATCCTCGAGCTGAACGGCGGGGTGTTCGAGGTGCGCAGCACCAACGGCGACACCTTCCTCGGCGGCGAGGACTTCGATCAGCGCCTCATCGACTGGCTGGCCAGGCGCTTCATGGACCAGACCGGCATCGACCTGCGCAAGGACCGGATGGCGCTCCAGCGGCTGAAGGAGGCCGCCGAGCGGGCCAAGCACGAGCTCTCCAGCGCCCCGGACACCGAGGTGAACCTCCCCTTCGTCATCGCCGACGCGACCGGCCCCAAGCACCTGACCGACACCATCGACCGGCCGACGCTCGAGTCGCTGGTGATGGACCTGGTGGAGCGGACGCTCGAGCCCTGCCGTATCGCGCTCAAGGACGCCGGGCTCACCACCCAGGCCATCCACCAGGTCCTGCTGGTCGGCGGCATGACCCGCATGCCGCTGGTGCAGCGGATGGTGAAGGAGTTCTTCGGGAGGGAACCACACAAGGGCATCAACCCCGACGAGGTGGTGGCGGTGGGCGCGGCGATCCAGGCCGGCGTGCTCAAGGGCGAGGTGAAGGACGTCCTCCTGCTCGACGTGACCCCGCTGTCGCTGGGCGTGGAGACGGCCGGCGGCGTCGCCACCCGCATCATCGACAAGAACACCACCATCCCCTGCAAGAAGAGCCAGGTCTTCTCCACCGCGGTGGACAACCAGCCGCTGGTCTCGGTGCACGTCATCCAGGGCGAGCGCGAGATGGCGGCGGACAACAAGACCCTGGCCCGGTTCGAGCTGGTGGGCATCCCCCCCGCCCCTCGCGGGGTGCCGCAGATCGAGGTCTCGTTCGACATCGACGCCAACGGCATCGTCCACGTCAGCGCCAAGGACCTGGGCACCGGCAAGCAGCAGGCGGTGCGGGTGGTCAGCAGCTCCGGTCTCAGCGAGGGCGAGATCCAGCAGATGGTCCAGGACGCCCAGGCCAACGCGGCGGACGACAAGAAGAAGCGTGAGATGGCCGACCTGCGCAACAGCGCCGAGGGTCTCATCTACACCACGGAGAAGAGCCTCGAGGAGTATTCCCACGTCGTCACCCCCAAGGACGTGCACGAGATCCAGGCCGACGTGGAGGGCCTCAAGGAGGCCATGAAGCGGGACGACCCCGCGGCCCTGAAGGGGGCGCTCCAGCGGCTCGAGGGCAGCGCCTACCGGATTGCCGACGCGATCTACGCCGACCAGGCGAAGTCGTCGGCCTGACAGCGGAAACGCTGTCAGGCCTCGGGGAGCGCGAGCGGGATGATCTCCCGGCCCGAGACCCGGAGGAAGCGCCACACCAGCGCCGCGGCGACCGCGGTGAGCCCGGCGGCGAGCCCCCACCAGATGCCGAGGACGCCCCAGCGCAGCTCGAAGCCGAGCAGCAGCGCCAGCGGGAGCCCGACCAGGTAGTGCCCGAGGATGTTGGCGGTGAAGGTGAAGCGGCTGTCGCCCGCACCTCGGAGGACCCCGGCTCCCACGCCCTGCAGCCCGTCCGAGACCTGGAAGACGGCGGCCACCATGAACAGCGGCACCGCGAGCGCGGCGATGGCCGGCGCGTCGGTCATCGTGGCGACCAGGGGCCCGGGGACGAGGAGGTAGGTGATGGCCGCGCAGCCCATGAACGCCGCGCCCGCGGCGAAGGCGAGCAGCCCCGCGCGACGCGCGCCGGGGGTGTCGCGGGCGCCCACCGCCAGCCCCACCCGCACGCTCCCCGCGTTGCCGATGCCCATGGCGAAGGTGAAGGTGACCGAGGAGTAGGTGAGGGCAATCTGATGGGCGGCGAGGCTCTCGGCGCCCAGCCTCCCGGCGAGGAACCCCGCCAGCGCGAAGACCCCCACCTCGGCCCCGAAGTGCAGGCCGATGGGAACGCCGATCCGGAGAATGCGCCGCTCGTCCTCGGGCAGGCGCCGGTGGAGGTCCGCCGGGCGCCCCGGGATGGAGATCTGCCGGACCACCCAGGCCAGGAAGACGACCTCGCAGATCTGCACCAGGCTCGTCGCCAGCGCAGAGCCGCCCGCGCCCATCGGAGGGATCCACCGCAGCGGGCCGGTCCACGCCGGCAGCCGGGCCCCGCCGAAGACGAGGAGGAGGTCCCCGAGCAGGTTCACCACGTTGGCCAGCACCGTGGCCCAGACCAGCGCCCGAGCCGCGCCCACCGACTGCACGTAGCTCCGCTGCGCGTAGAACACCAGCAGCGCGGCGACCCCGGGCAACCGCCACCAGACGAACTCCCGGGCAGCCCTGGCCACGTCGGCGGCGATGCCGAACGGCTCGAGCAGGTACGCGAGCCCGAGCGTGGGCAGGAGGATCGCCCCGCTCGCCGCCAGCGCGACCCGCAGCGCCTGCCAGTACAGACGCCGCGCCCGCACCGGGTCGCTCGCGCCGAGCGCCTGGCTGATGAGCGGATCCGCCCCCATCAGGGTTCCGATGCCCACGATGCAGACGGTGAACACCACCGCGTTGCCCAGCGCCGCACCGGCCAGCTGCACCGCACCGGCCCGTCCCACCACCGCGGTGTCCACGAGGCCCATCAGCGCCTGCCCCGCCTGGGCCAGGGCCAGCGGCAGCGCCAGCCGCACCAGGATGCGCAGCTCGTCGCGCGAGCGCGCGGGGATGGGAGAGGTCGGGAACATGGGAGAAGCCGGCCTCTGATGTCCAGCTGCCGCCCGGTTGTCCACTTGCGCTGCCCTGTGCCGGGCCGCCAGAGTCGGCGCTGTGAGCGCGGCGACGATCGACTTCTGGTTCGACCTGGCCAGCCCCTACTCCGCCCTCGCCGCCCTCCGCATTGCGGACGTGGCGCGGGGCCTCGACGTCCGGTGGCATCCGTTCCTGCTCGGACCCATCTTCCAGGCGCAGGGCTGGAACGACTCGCCGTTCAACCTCTTCCCCGCCAAGGGGCGATGGATGTGGCGCGACGTCCCGCGCCGCGCCGCCCGCCGGGGCATCACCGTCCGTCAGCCGAGCCGCTTCCCCCGGCACTCGGTGCTCGCCAGCCGGGTGGCGCTGGTGGCCCTGGGCGAGGGCTGGGGCGAGGACTGCGTCCGGGCGACGTACCGTGCCGAGTTCGCCGGGGATGCCGACATCGCCGACCCGGGCGTCATGGCCGGCATCGTCTCCGCGCTCGGCCGTGAAGGCGCCGCGGTGGTGTCCCGCGCCGTGAGCCAGCCGGTCAAGGACGCGCTCCGGGCCGCCACCGAGCAGGCCGCGCGCCAGGGCATCTTCGGTGCGCCCACCTTCCTGATCGACGGTGAGCTCTTCTGGGGTGACGACCGCCTGGAGGACGCCGTCGCCTGGGCCCGGGGAGAGCGGGTTCTCTGCTGAGCCGCGAGGGCGCGATGCGAAGGCCCAGGAGCTCCACCGGGAAGGTGGTCGTCTGCGCGGTGGGCGCGGTGGCGACCTGGTTCCTCACCATCGCGGTGGGCTTCTCGCCGAGGAGGAACCTCCCGACCACCACCGGGCAGGTGCTGTTCGAGGTGGCGTGGCTGAGCTTCCCCGGGCTGGTGGTCGGCGCCTTCTGGGCGTCGCGCGGACCAGGGGGGCGCTTCCCGGTCTTCGCGGCGCTGCTCACCGCGGCGGCGCTCGTCTGGTCGGCGCACACCTTCGACATCCAGGCCGATCCACTCGCTGCGCTCACCATCGTCTTCGCCCCGCTGTACGTGGCCTGCGTGGCGCTCGGGGGCATCGTCCTGACCCTCGGGGCGGCGTATCTCCGGCACCGGTGGGGCAGGTCCAACGCTTCACCTTGACCGTCCTCGGACAGTCCACCTACAAGACCGCGGCTTGCCTTCTGGACGTCACGAGGTCCCCATGCGCTTTGCCCTGGCCGCAGTGCTGACGAGCTGTGCCCTCGCCCTTGTCGGCTGCGAGAAGAAGACCTCCGCTCCTCCTCCGGCGCCCGGGGGTGGCCCCGCGGCCGCCCCGTCCTCCGGGGGAACGCCCGGAATCGCCGGGGATACCATCCTGATCGGCGAGGTGGGCTCGCTGACCGGCTCGGAGGCCACCTTCGGCATCTCCACCCGGAACGGGATCGAGCTGGCGCTGCGGGAGATCAACGCCGCCGGCGGGGTGAAGGGCAAGAAGGTCGACGTCCGGGTCTACGACGACCAGAGCAAGCCGGAGGAGGCGGCCAACGCGGCCACCCGGCTCATCAACCAGGACCAGGTGCTGCTCATCCTCGGCGAGGTGGCGAGCACCAACTCCATCGCCATGGCCAACAAGGCGCAGCCGGCCAAGGTCCCGATGATCTCCAACGCCTCCACCAACCCCAAGGTGACGGAGATCGGCGACTACATCTTCCGGGTCTGCTTCATCGACCCGTTCCAGGGCTACGTGATGGCCAAGTTCGCCCACGAGAATCTCAAGTTCAACAGGGTGGCCGTGCTGAAGGATCTGGCCTCCGACTACAGCCAGGGCCTGGCGGACGTCTTCAAGCGCAAGTTCACCGAGATGGGCGGGAAGGTGGTGGGCGAGGAGACCTACGCCAAGGGCAGCACCGATTTCCGCAGCCAGCTCACCGCGATCAAGCGGCTCCAGCCGGAGGGCATCTACATCCCGGGCTACTACACCGACATCGGGGTCATCGCCCGGCAGGCCCGCGAGCTCGGGGTCAACGCCAAGCTGATGGGGGGCGACGGCTGGGACAGCGCGAAGCTCTTCGAGCTCGGCGGCTCGGCCGTGGAGGGCAACTACTTCAGCAACCACTACAGCCCCGACGACCCTAACCCCCGGATCCAGAAGTTCATCGCCGACTACAAGGCGGCCTTCGGCTCGGTGCCCGACGCGCTCGCCGCGCTGGGCTACGATGCAGCGAAGGTCGCGGCCGACGCGATGAACCGCGCCCCGAGCCTCGACCGGGGGGCGATCCGCAACGCGATCGCCGCGACGAGGAACTTCCCTGGCGTCACCGGGACCATCACCCTGGACGAGAAGCGCAACGCCACCAAGCCCGCCGTCGTCCTCGAGGTCGGCAAGGGCAAGACCAGATACGTGGCGACCATCGCTCCTTGATCTCCGACTTCGCGCAGCACCTCATCAACGGAGTCGCCGCGGGCACGATCTACGCCCTGGTGGCCCTGGGGTACACGATGGTGTACGGGGTGCTGAAGCTCATCAACTTCGCCCACGGCGACGTGATGATGGTGGGCACCTTCCTGGGCTACGGCGTGGCCCAGCGCCTCGGGCCCGAGCGTCAATCCACGCTCTGGGGCGTGCTGCTCGTCTTCCTCGCGGCGATGCTGGGCTGCGCGGTGCTCGGCTTCCTGATCGAGCGGTTCGCGTACCGGCCACTGCGGGACAAGCCGCGGCTCACCGCCCTGATCACCGCGATCGGCATCTCCTTCACCCTCTCCTACGGGTTCCAGCTGGACTTCGGGCCGCTGCCCGGCGCCGCCCCCCGCGCCTTCCCGGAGATCATCATCCCCGCCGAGTGGCTGGTCATCGGTGACCGGGCGGTGGTCATCTGGAACTGGCAGGTCATCAGCCTGGCGATCGCCATCGCTCTGATGCTCATGCTCCAGGGGCTGGTGTACCGGACCAGGTTCGGCCGGGCGATGCGTGCGGTGTCCTTCGACCATCGGACCGCGGCGCTGATGGGCATCCCGGTGGACCGGATCATCGCCCTGACCTTCATGCTCGGGAGCGCGCTGGCCGCCGGGGCCGGCATCCTCTACGCCATCAAGGACACCGCCATCCAGCCGCTGATGGGGCTGTACGTGGGCCTCAAGGCCTTCGTCGCCGCGGTCATCGGAGGGATCGGCAACGTCCCGGGCGCGGTGGTGGGTGGGCTCCTCCTGGGTCTGGTGGAGGAGTTCGTCGTCGGATACTCGTCGAGCAGCTGGCGGGATGCGGTGGCGTTCGGGTTCCTGATCCTCGTCCTCCTCGTCCGGCCGGGAGGTCTCTTCGGCCGCGTGGCCGCGGAGAAGGTGTAGCGATGCCCGCTGCGCTCCGCGGGCTCGTGCCGGTCCTGATCGCCATCGCGGTGCTGGCGGTGCTGCAGGTCCTGGTCGGCAGCTCGCCGTTCTTCGTGTACCTGGCCTCCATCGTCGGGGTGAACGTCGTCCTCGCGGTGTCGCTGAACATCGTGAACGGGATGACCGGCCAGTTCTCCATCGGTCATGCCGGCTTCATGGCGGTGGGGGCGTACACCGCCGGGAAGCTCAGCCTGCTCATCAAGGACCTGGCCATCTCCGGGCTGCCCGGCGTGGTCTCGGACCAGGTGCAGTTCGTGGGCACCCTGCTCGCCGGAGGAATCGCCGCGGCGGTGTGCGGCTTCGTGGTCGGTCTGCCCTCGCTGCGGCTTCGCGGCGACTACCTGGCCATCGTCACGCTCGGGTTCGGGGAGATCATCCGAGTCATCGTGCAGAACCTGGACCTGTTCGGGCGCGCGCTCGGGCTGTCCGGCGTCCCGCAGACCTCGAGCCTGTTCGCGGTCTGGTTCTGCGTGTTCCTGGTGACCCTCGTCGCCCGCCGCATCGTCGGGAGCACGCACGGCCGGAGCCTCTGGGCCATCCGGGAGGACGAGGTGGCAGCGGAGGCGATGGGGGTGAACACCACCGGGTACAAGGTCCGGGCGTTCGTCATCTCCTCGTTCTTCGCCGGGGTGGCGGGGGGGCTCTTCGCGCACTTCGTGCCGATCATCAACCCGGGCTCGTTCACCTTCGTGAAGAGCATCGAGGTGGTGGTGATGGTGGTCGCCGGCGGGCTGGGGAGCACCACCGGGGCCATCGTCGCCGCGGTGTTCCTGACGCTCCTTCCCGAGGCGCTCCGGACGCTGTTCCTCCAGGTGGGCGGGCTCGACACCGGCGCCTCGCTCGCCCAGAAGGTGGACCAGATCCGCATGCCGGTGTACGGCATCCTCCTGGTCATCCTGATGCTGGTCCGGCCGCAGGGCCTGTTCGGCACCCGGGAGATCTGGGACCTGCTCCCCCGGTGGCTGCCCGGCACGCGGAGGGGCCTCAGGTGAGCGGCGAGGTCCTGCTCCAGACGGTCAGGGCCGGGATCGAGTTCGGCGGCCTCCGCGCCCTGCACGGGTTCGACCTCGAGATTCGCCGCGGCGATCTGAAGGGGCTCATCGGCCCGAACGGAGCGGGGAAGACGACGGCGTTCAACCTTCTCACCGGCGTCTACGTGCCCACCCATGGGGAGATCCGCGTCTGCGGCGAGCGGGTGAACGGACGCCAGCCCCACCAGATCAACCACCTGGGGGTGGCCCGGACGTTCCAGAACATCCGTCTGTTCCGGGCGCTCACCGCGCTGGACAATGTGCGCGTGGCCTGTCTCTCGGACGAGCGCCCGGTTTTCACCCGCGCGCGCATCGACGAGCTGCGCCGGCGCTCCTCGGGCAAGAGCCCGGTGGCGGAGGCGATGGATGCGCTCAACAACTACGTGGATTGGTGGCGCGCGCTGCTCCTCACCCCGGGCTTCCAGAAGGAGGAGGCGGAGCTCACCCGGCGCGCCGAGGAGCTCCTCGAGGTCATGGGGCTGTCACACCGCCGCGACGAGAGGGCCCGGAACCTCCCTTACGGGGAGCAGCGGCGGCTGGAGATTGCCCGCGCGCTCGGCACTCGGCCCAAGGTGCTGCTGCTGGACGAGCCCGCGGCGGGGATGAACACCCGCGAGAAGGGGGACCTCATGGTCCTCATCCGCCAGCTCCGGGACCAGTTCTCGCTCGGCCTCCTGGTCATCGAGCACGACATGAAGCTGGTGATGGGCATCTGCGAGGAGATCACCGTGCTCGATCACGGTGTCACCATCGCCCGCGGCGCGCCGGAGCGGGTCCGCCAGGACCCGAAGGTCATCGAGGCGTACCTCGGCGACAGCTACCTCGCGTCGCATGGGTTGCCGGTGCCGCCGCACGCTCCGACCTCGGAGACCCCGGTCACATGAGCGCGCCGGCGACGCTCGGGACGCGCGAGTCCCGGCCGCAGCTCCTCGAGGTGCAGGACCTGCACCTGTCCTATGGAGCCATCACCGCGCTGCGCGGGGTGTCACTCGGGGTGGGGCAGGGGGAGGTGGTGGCGCTCATCGGGGCCAACGGGGCGGGGAAGACGAGCACCCTGCGCGCCATCTCGGGGATGCTCAAGCCCAGGTCGGGACGCATCCGGCTCGGCGGGCAGGAGATCCAGGGACTCAAGTCCAATCTCCTGGTGCCGAAGGGGATGGCCCATGCGCCGGAGGGACGAGGCATCTTCCTCAACCTCACGGTGCTGGAGAACCTCGAGCTTGGCGCGTACCTCCGCCGCGACGCCGCGGAGATCGAGCAGGACCTCGAGTACGTCTTCGGCCTCTTCCCCATCCTGCGCGAGCGGAGGAAGCAGCAGGCAGGCACGCTGTCAGGGGGGGAGCAACAGATGCTCTCCATCAGCCGGGCGCTGATGAGCCGGCCGAAGCTGCTGCTGCTCGACGAGCCCTCGCTCGGGCTCGCGCCGCAGGTGGTGGAGACCATCTTCCGCATCCTCCGCGAGGTGAACGCCCGGGATGTCAGCATCCTCCTGGTCGAGCAGAACGCGCATCTGGCATTGAACCTCGCGCACTTCGGCTACGTGCTGGAGACCGGCGAGGTGGTGATGCAGGGCCAGGGCAAGGCGTTGCTCGCCGCGCCGGAGATCCGCCGGGCCTACCTCGGAGAGTGATCACGAGGCCGGTCGAACTCGAGCCTGACCGCGCTCCCGACCCTCGAAACGACTGCGCCCACCCCGCGCCCAACAGGGCAGGGTGGGCGCCGCGCGCCGGCGGGGGGAATGCCGGCGCACGCGGTGAACGCAGACTCAGTTCACCTTGACGCTGATGCTCTTCGGCTTCGCCTCGGCCCGCTTGGGGACGAAGATGCGCAGCACGCCGTTCTTGTACTCGGCGGTGGCCTTGTCGGCGTTAAGGGTGGCGGGGAGGGTGAAGCTCCGGGCGAACACCCCGTAAGAACGCTCGATCCGGTGATAGCCCTCACGCTTGTCCTCGCGCTCGAGCTTGCGGTCGCCGCGGACGGTGAGGGTGCCATCCTCGAGCCGAACGTCGACGTCCTTCCCCTCCATCTCGGGGAGGTCGAACTTGAAGGTCACGCCCTCGCTGTCCTCGAAGACGTCGACGGCCGGGGTCCAGCCGTACGACTCGGTGTTACGGGTGAGACCCAGGTTCCCCTCGAAGAGACGGCTGACCTCGTCCTGCAGCCGCGCGAAGTCTCGCGACGGATTCCAACGCTGAATGGTGCTCATGGTTTGCTCCTGCTCCTTACCAAAGGCATTTTGAACATAAGGCGGCGATCAGGAGCGTCAAGGCGCCCGGGCGTGGGTGGAGCGGATCCACGAGGGAGGACAGGCACTTCCGCGCCGTCGTTCACACCCGGCGAAACCAACTGCATCTCAGCCGGGGAGAGTCCAGCGCTCGAACTCGGTGTGCACCGCACCGGTCGCCAGAGTGTCGCTGCGCACCAGGGCCACGTCCCGGAGCACGAACCCGCCGTCCAGTGCATGCCCGAGCGCCATCCGGCACCGCCCGAGGAGCAGATCGCCGCGCGCCGACCTGGCACGCGCCACGGTCAGATGCGGGTGGAAGGGCCGCTCCGGCTCGAGCTCCACCAGCGGCTCCGCCGCCTGGCGCGCATCGATGATCAGCGCGTGCAGCGCCACCAGGTCGCCGCCGAGCGTGGTCGCCAGCACCCGCGGAGACCGCGCCGGTCCGAACGTCTCCACGCCGGAGAGGGTGAGGGAGATCGCGCGATGGCGGCCGCAGACACCGGCGAACGCCTGCTGCAAGGCAGGAACCGACGGGTCGGGCACCGAGCCGAGGAACACCAGCGTCAGGTGCAGGCTCTCGGGCGGGAGCCAGCGCGCCTGCGGCGTGGCCGCCCGAACCGGCTCGAGCTGCGCCTGGAGGGTCTCCTTGACCGACTCCGGGACCACGCCGGCGAGGAACAGGCGCACGCCGGCGGAGTGTACTCCCGCGCTCAGCGCTGGGCGGGGATGGCCAGCCCCGAGGAGTCAGTACGCCTTCGACCACACCCAGGCGCCCGGGCTCGCGGTTCCGCACACCACGCAGGTTCCTGGCTCCTGCCTCAGGTCGAACGGGCGGTTGCGCGAGGTGACGCCGCCCGTCTCCTCCTTGATTCGCGCCTCGCAGGCCGGCCCGAGGCACCACTGGGCCACCAGGAAGCCATCGTCCGCGCGCTTCTTCATCTCCTCGAGCGAGCCCACGGGGAAGGTGTTGGCGTCCCGGAACGCCCGCGCCTTCTCGAACAGCGCCTTCTGCATCGCGTCCAGCTTCGCCTTCGCCACCGCCACCGCCTGCTCGAGCGGGACGACCTCCTTGCTCCGATCGTCGCGCCGCACCAGCACGCACGCGCTCTTGGCCAGGTCCTTGGGGCCGAGCTCCATCCGCAGGCACACCCCGGCAAGCTCGTACTCGAAGTACTTGAAGCCGGGGCCCTTGCTCTCGTCGTCGTCGACGATGACCGACAGGCCCGCCCTGCGCAGGTCCTCGGCCACCGCCTGCGCCTTCGCGGTCACCGGGCTGCGCTCCTCGCCCTTGCCGATGACCACGATGACCACGTGGGTCGGGGCGAGCTTCGGCGGGATGACCAGGCCCGCGTCGTCGGAGTGGGTCATCACCACGCCGCCGATGAGCCGTGTGGATACGCCCCACGAGGTCTGCCAGACCAAGTGCTGCTGACCGTCACGCCCCTGGAACTGGGTCCCGAAGGCCCTGGCGAAGTTCTGCCCCAGGTTGTGGCTGGTGCCCGCCTGGAGCGCTTTCTTGTCCTGCATCATCGCCTCGATGCTGTAGGTCCGCAGGGCGCCGGCGAACCTCTCGCTCTCTGACTTCTGCCCGGAGATCACCGGCATCGCCATCCACTCCTCGGCGAACGTCCGGTAGACCTCGAGCATCCGCAGCGTCTCCTCCTCCGCCTCCGCTTCGGTCTCGTGGCAGGTGTGCCCCTCCTGCCAGAGGAACTCGGTGGTGCGGAGGAAGAGCCGGGTCCGCATCTCCCAGCGGATCACGTTCGCCCACTGGTTCAGGAGCATCGGGAGGTCCCGGTAGCTCTGGATCCACCGGGCGAACATCGAGTTGATGATGGTCTCCGACGTCGGCCGGATGACGAGTGCCTCCTCGAGCTTCTTGCCCCCGGCGTGGGTCACCACCGCCAGCTGAGGAGCGAAGCCCTCCACGTGCTCGGCCTCCTTGCGGAGGAAGCTCTCGGGGATGAGCAGCGGAAAGTAGGCGTTCCTGTGCCCGGTGGCCTTGAACATCCCGTCGAGCACGCGCTGCATGTTCTCCCACAGCGCGTAGCCGTTGGGTCGGATGACCATGCAGCCCTTGACGTCGGAGTAATCCGCGAGCTTCGACTTGAGGACCACCTCCACGTACCACTCGGAGAAGTTCTTCTCCCGAGGGGTCAGCTTCTCGGCCATGACGTTCCGTTCACCCTTTCCGGCAGAAAGGGGGGTCACGTACCGGAGCGGACGGGGCGGCGCAACTACCGGGGCTTGGCCGGGCTGGTGATTCCGGGGATCTGCTCCACCGGCTCCAGGGAGATGACCCTCCCCTGGTTCGGATCCACCGTCACCCGCACCGGCTCCGGGACGCCGGGGCCCAGGTCGAAGGTGAGCATCAGCATGCCGCTGGGCAGGGTCTGCGTCTTGTTGAGGATGGCGTAGTCCACGCCGGTGCTGGCCACCACGTAGTCGCTCCCGGCCTTCACCGCCCCGTCGAAGCCCAGGTTGGCGATTGCGCCGGGGGAGGGCGCCGGCTCGGGCGCCGGGGGGCGCTCGCTTCGACCCGATACTGCGCATCCGGCGCCCAGGGCGAGGAGGACGATCCCGGCGAGGACGCGCACGCTCACGGGCCGAGCCTGGTCTCCACGCGGCAGAGCGTCAAGCGCGCCGGACGGTGCAAGCGGCCTCCGGAATGCTGGCGCTACCTGGCGGGCTGAGTGACGCCCGGCACCTGCTCCACCGGCTCCATCGACGTCACCCGTCCGTTCACCCGGTCCACCGTCACTCGCACCGGAAACCTGCCCGGGCCGAGGTCGAAGGTGAGCTGGAGCATCCCCGCGGGGAGCTCCTGACTCGAGAGGAGCGCGGCCTCGCCCACCCCGGAAGACTGCTTCACGTAGTCGCTGCCCATGCGGACCGCCTGGTCGAAGCCGAGGGTGGAGATCATCCCCGGCGAGGGCGGCGGCTCCGGCGCCGGAGGGCGGTTCCCGTGTCCGGCGGGTGCGCACGCCGTCCACATCAGGAAGAACCCCGCCGCCCAGGCCCGCGTCATCTCCGGAGCCAGCGTGGGCACGTGGCTCCGGACAGGTCAAGCGTCCTTCGGCCCGGAGGGCCCAGTGGCCACGCGCCCCGGAGTGGGTGGCAGCTGCGCCTTCGAACGCTGCGGCTGGAACGCGCGGCCGCGAGAAAGCGCCGCCGCTGCCATCGCCCGAGTGCAGCATGCCGGTGTGGCATCGCCGTGTCGCAGCGGGTACGTGCGTCGCCTACGCGATGGATTTGTTAACGTCGTCACGGAAAATGCCGCGACCGCGCCTGCTCGTCGTCGACGACAATCTCGAGCTTCTCTCCCTCCTGACGCACCTCTTCGAGGACGCCGGATACGACGTGGTCTCCGCCTCGAAGGCGAAGCAGGCACTCGACGTCGCCCGGGGCAACGCGCCGGCGCTCGCGGTGCTCGACGTGCTCCTGCCCGACCTCATGGGCTACCACCTGGCGGATCAGCTGCGGAAGGAGTTCCCCCAGCTCCCGGTCATCTTCGTCACCGGCGTCTTCAAGGGCGGCAAGCACGGGCTGGAGGCGAAGCAGAAGCATGGCGCGGTGGCCTGGTTCGAGAAGCCCTTCGAGGCCCGGAAGCTCCTCGAGGCGGTCGCGCGGCACGTCCCCGCAACTCCTCCCAGCAGCTCCGGTGGGACGGAGGAGTTCGAGGTCGAGCTGGACATCGACATCGAGGAGGAAGAGCAGCCGGACACGATGGAGCTCACCGGCAAGATCAAGGTCACGGACGACGGCGAGGTGAGCGCCGAGCTCCGGGGTGCCGACCTCCGCGCCAAGCCGATGCAGCGCTACCCGGACACGCTGGTGCGGACCCGTCCGGCCGGGAGCGAGCCGCCGCCGGCGCCGACCAAGGCCCTTCGGCGCGGCGAGCTGAAGGACAACCTGCCCTCGCTGATCACCGCCTTCTTCCAGACCCGCGAGACCGGGGAGCTCGGCGTGCAGCGGGGACAGGTGAAGAAGGTCGTCTACTTCCAGGAGGGGATGCCGGTCTTCGCGCTCTCCAACCTCCTCTCGGACCGGCTGGGGCAGTTCCTGGTCCGCACCGGGAAGATCCGGCCGGAGCAGCTGGCGGACGTGGCGCTCATGGCGCAGCAGACGAAGCGGCGCACCGGCGACATCCTGGTGGAGCGCGGGCTGCTCCGTGACACCGAGCGCGTCTATTACGTCGGGCAGCAGGTGAAGTCGATCATCTACTCGCTCTTTGCCTGGGAAGAGGGCAGCTACGTGATGTCCTTCGGCGGCAAGGCGCTGGGGGAGACGCTCAAGCTCGACGTGAACCCGGCCAACCTCATCGTCCGGGGGGTGAAGAAGCTCTACAAGTCCGAGCGGGTGAAGCGCATCCTCGCGCTCGAGGACCGGCTGGTCCCTTCACGGCAGCCGGTGTACCCCCAGAGCGACATCGAGCTCGAGCGCTGGGAGACGGATCTGCTCGCGCACGCCGACGGGAGCCGCACCGTGGCCGAGCTCATCGCCTTCGCCCGCCGCCCCGAACCGGTGGTGCAGCTCACCCTGGCCTCGCTGCTGGCGGTGCAGGCGCTGGAGAAACCGGCCTAGCCGAGCAGCTTCGGGACCAGCGGCCAGCCCCAGAGCAGGCCCATGGTCACGCTCAGCGTTCCCGCCGCGGCGCTGGTCCAGCCCCGGGCCCGGGGGGTCCGGAGGAGGTGCGCCAGTGGCCAGCCGGCGAGCCCCGAGAGCAGCCCCATCCCCAGCACCGAGCCCCCGCCGAACACCACGGTGTAGGCGAGCCGCTCGAGGTTGGTGTCGAAGCCGGCGAGCACCAGCGCGGTGAGCGCTCCGCTCCCGGCGAGGCCGTGGATGATGCCCACCACCAGCGGTCGCACCGCGTAGGCGCGGCGCCCCAGGTGGACGTGGGGGCTGTGGCCCGCGTGCGCGTGCAGCCGCCCGCCGTGCTCGTGCCGTTGCGGCGCGCCGTGCGCCATCTCCGCGCGCGCCCGCACCAGGGCCCGGACCCCGAGGAAGAGGAGCATCGCCGAGACCAGCAGCTCGAAGGCGGCGGTCAGGCGGTCCGAGAGCGTGGTGCGAAGGAGCGCCAGGAAGAGGCCCATCGCCAGCAGCGCGAGCGTGTGCCCCAGACCCCAGAACGCGCCGAGCCAGAGGCCCGAGCGCGGGTCGTCCTCCTCGGTGACCAGGGTGGAGACCGCCGCGAGGTGATCGGGCTCGAGGGCATGGCGCATGCCCAGGAGCAGTCCGAGGAACCAGGCGGTGACGGTGGTCAGGGGTACCTCCGCGCGCCCCGCTCTATCACGGCTACCGGCCCGGGCGCCCCTGCTGGCGCTGGGCTGTCAACCCCTTCCGCCGGGCCGCGCCGTCGGGTCGCTGCCGGCGACCGTCCTCGACGGCGTTCCGAGCGCGAGGTCGTCGATGAGCCGGCGGTGCTCGGCAGACCCGAGCTCCGCCACCCGATCCTCCGGGGGACGGACGAACCGCTGCACCAGCACGTCGATGCGTGCGTGCGCCTCGCGGAGCCGCTCCTCGGAGACGTGCCCCTTCCTCGCGGCGGCGACCAGCGCGTCCAGGACCCGGTGCTGCACCGCGGCGTGGTGACACACCAGCAGCACGTCCACGCCGGCTCGCACCGCCGCCACCGCCGCCGCCTCGGGATCGGCGATGGCCTTCATTTCCAGGTCGTCGCTGACCGCCACGCCCTGGAAGCCGAGCCGTTCCCGGAGCAGCCCGGTGATCGACCGGTGACTCAGCGTCGCCGCGACGTCCTCGCCGAGCGCGGGGAACCGGACGTGCGCCGTCATCACCGAGGCGAGCCCCGCCCGCGAGTACGCCCCGAAGGGAACCAGCTCCACCGCCTCGAGCCGCTCGAGGTCATGCTCCAGGACCGGCAAGGTCAGATGGCTGTCCTGAAGGGTGTCGCCGTGCCCGGGGAAGTGCTTCCCGCACGAGGCGACGCCGGCGTGCTCCAGCCCCTCCGCCAGGGCGACCCCCAGCCGCCCGACCTCCCCTGGGTCCGGTCCGAAGCTCCGGTCCCCGATGACCGGGTTGGCGGGGTTGCTGTCGACGTCGAGCACCGGCGCGAAGTCCCAGTCGAAGCCGGTGGCCCGTAGCTCGAAGCCGAGCAGCCGCCCCACGCGGCGGGCGATCTCCGCGCCACCGCGCTGACCGATGGCCCTCATCGGCGGGAGCGCCGTGTAGCGAGCCCCCCGTAACCGTGCCACCCGGCCGCCCTCCTGGTCCACCGACAGCGCGAAGGGCCGCGCTGCCCGTGACTTGAGCTCGCGGACCAGGTGCGCTGTCTCGGCGGCCGTGCCCACGTTGCGTCCGAACAGGATGGCGCCGAGCACCCCGTCGTCGATCAGGCTGCCGACGTCCCGGTCGACCTCCCGCCCCGGGAACCCCACGAGCAAGAGCCGCGAACACGCCTGACGGAGGTCACCCACTGGATCTCGCGGAGTGTACCAGGCGGAGGGCCCGACGCTGTGCGGCTGATGGGACGCAACACCCGGGCCCGGGTCCCACTTCACAAGCTGCTTGCATCCCGCCCCTCCGGCCTGGAATCACGCGGGATCGCCATGGCCGACACCACCCACCCGCTCGCCCCCACCGGCGCCTTCTACCGCGCGCGCATCGCCTCGCTGCTGGCGATCGCCCCGCTCGGGATCTGGACCGCGCTGCATCTCTGGGACAACCTGAGCGCCTTCGGCGGCGCCCAGGCCTGGGAGCAGGCGGTCACCGGCACCCGCCACCCGCTGAACCAGGCGCTGCTCGCGGTGGTGGTGCTGCTTCCCCTGTTGCTGCACACCATCTGGGGCATCGCCCGCATCGCCTCGTCCCGGCCGAACAACGTCCGGTACGGCAACTACGAGAACCTCAAGTACCTGCTCCAGCGGCTGAGCGCGCTCGGGCTGCTCGGCTTCGTGGGCGCGCACCTCTGGCTGGCCTGGGCCCAGCCGCGCTTCGTGGAGGGCCGGCCCGAGCCGTTCGCCGACATCTCCCACGAGATGGCCCACCACACGCCCACCCTGGTGGTCTACCTCCTTGGAATCCTCGCGGTGAGCTACCACCTGGCCAACGGCCTCCAGACCTTCGCCATGGGCCACGGCCTGGTGGCGAGCGCCGGTGCTCTGAAGCGCCTGGAGTGGGTGGTGTACCTGGCGTTCGTGCTGCTGCTAGCGATGGGCTGGGGCACCGTGTTCGCTCTCTGGCGCGCCGGCTGATCTCTGACGGCGCCGGGCCCGGAGCTCGGTTAGCCTGGGCGCCAGGTGGAGACCGCGCCCCTCACCATCGGCTTCCTGATGGACCCGCTCGAGCAGGTGCTGGTTCACCACGACACCACGTTTGCGCTGATGCGGGCGGCCCAGGAGCGCGGCCACCGATTGCTCAGCTTCGGCCAGGAGAGGCTCTTCCACCAGGGGGGCCAGGCCCGGGCTCTGGCGCGCGAGGTGGAGGTGTTCGAGCAGCAGGGGCATCACTTTCGCGTCATCGCCGAGCGCGAGGTGCCGCTTGGCGGGCTCGACGTGGTGTGGATGCGGAAGGACCCGCCAGTGGACGTGTCGTTCCTCCACGCGACGCAGCTGGCGGAGGCCACCGGCGGGCGCGCACCGGTGTTCGTGAACTCGCCTGCCGGCCTGCGCACCGCGAACGAGAAGCTCTGGGCCTTGCACTTCCCCGAGCTCACGCCCGAGACGCTGGTCAGCCGCGACCTGGCCCAGCTCCGGGCTTTCGTGGAGGACGCGCCCGACGGAACCATCGTCAAGCCGGTGGACGGGCACGGCGGCGAGGGCGTGGTGCTGCTGAGGCAAGGAGACCGGAACACCGCCTCGATGCTCGAGCTGCTCAGCGCGCGCGGGCGCGACTGGGTGGTGGCGCAGGCGTACGTCCGGGCGGCGCGGCAGGGCGACAAGCGCATCCTCCTGCTCGACGGCGAGCCGCTCGGCGCCATCCTCCGCGTCCCGCTCGACACCGAGAACCGCGCCAACATGGCCGTGGGCGGTCAGCCAGTGAAGACCGAGCTCACTGCGCGCGACCGGGAGATCTGCGCCCGCCTCGCCCCGGCACTCCGCAGGGAAGGCCTGGTCTTCGTCGGCATCGACGTCATCGGCGACTGCCTCATCGAGGTGAACGTCACCAGCCCCACCGGGCTCGCCGAGCTGGCCCGCCTGGGGGGCGGTGATCCGGCAGGCCGCATCCTCGTCCACGTCGAGCGCCTCGCGGCTGACCGCCGGGAGAGGGCTCCGATCGAGGCGTCGGCGTGCGGGGCTGGCACAGGCCGCTGACGGCCACAGCGACCGGGTGACGCGACGGCTCAGGTGCCCGCGAAGAGCTGCCGGTCCCGTGCCCGGCGCGGATCGGTATAGTCCCGGTCGAACCAGGCAGGCTTGCCGGGCGCAGGTGGTCGGTGGAGCACCAGCTCGCGCAACCCCGCGGAGGCCTCCTGCTGGGCGACCCGGAAGTGGTAGTGGTCGAAGATCCGGAGCGCCTCGACCATGTACGAGGTCGTCGCTCGCCGATCCCGGATCAGCACCAGGTTCTCCCCGTTCTTCCGGTCGGCCGGGTCGGAGAAGTTGTACGAGCCGAGGTAGACGCGGGAGGTCGGCTGGTCGAAGTCGATGACCACGAACTTGTGGTGCATCCGCGTTCCACCGCCGCCGGTGGGCTCGGACTTGAACGGCTCGGGCACGTTGTCCGTGAGCGCGGCCGGGTACACCGGGGCGACGTTCCCGTCGGGCTTCTGGAGGTCCAGCCCGCCGACCTCCCGGTCCGAGATCCCGTAGACGAAGCGATCGTTCCGGCCGGTGATCGCCGTGATGGCGTCCTTGATGGGACCCTCGGTCTGGTAGAGGAAGGCGAGGGAGTACAGCAGCGAGGAGGTGGTGTGACCCCGGATATCCGCCGCCACCTCGCCCAGCAGCGCATTGGACGCCGAGTGAGGCGAGAAGGCGACCCGGGCGTCGATGCCGGTGAGGCCCAGGTCATTCCACCGTGCCGACGGCCCCTGGTCGAACTTCTCGACCGAGTCGCTGGCAAAGTAGGCGTCGAAGGCGGTGCGAAATGGTGCCACGGCTGTCGCACCCTCCAGCACCAGGGCGTTGTTGGACTGGACGTAGAACCCACGCCAGCTGAAGTTGGTGGAACCGCAGACGAGCTTCTGCAGGGCACCGCCCTGCACCACGACGGTCTTGTTGTGCTGCAGCTTGCCGAGGTGCTGGCGCTTGACGTTCCCCCGGCCCGCCGTCGCCACCAGGCGCTTCTCCGCCTCGTTCTCGGCCGAGCCGTCCGCGCCGTGTTCGCCCTCGTCGTCGATGATGATCCGGAGCCGGCTGCCCATCTGCTCCAGCCGGGTGACGACCTCGGGCTCGTTCAGGTCGTAGGCCACCACCGAGACCTGGGCCTGCGCGGTCAGCGCCTCGTCGAGGACGTCGAGGATCGCCTTCCGCGCCTCGAACCCCATCCAGGCGAGGGCCTCCTGGGTCTTGGGGTGCGTGGGCTCGAACCGGAGCCCGGAGGCCGCGCTGGCCGGGAGGAGCTGTGAGATGGGGCCGGCGGACGCGTAGCGGTCGACGAAGGCCTGTGACGAGACGAACCCCCGGGTGAAGGTCACGTTCAGCTGGCCGGGGTACGTCTCGCGGCGGAGCTCCAGCGCCGCCTCCTGCGGGTCGCCGGGCGCGAGCGTCCTCTGCGCGTCCATGAACATCGGCGTCACCCGGTAGCTGAAGGCGCCAGGCAGCTCCGCGTTCCTCGGGAAGTGCACCCAGCGGAATTTCTGGATGGGTGACTCGCGGGTGGACAGCGTCGCGGGGTTCACCTTCCCCTGGGCGTCGGGGAATCCGATCCGGTTGTTCAAGGTGAAGAACGCCGTCCCGCCGGGCTGCCGGTACTCGATGCAGAAACCGGAGAAGTCGCGAGGGGGTCTTCCCTGCTTCCAGTCCATCGCCAGCAGCGCCATTCCTTCGCCCCGATGAATCCGGAGGCGAAACTTCGCCGCGGAGCTCCGTGCATCGACCTGGAAGTCGGAACTCATGGTCACCTCGCTGCAGGGGCCACGCATGAGGCGCCAGTGCCCGGCGGTGCGCCACCTGCCGTTCGAGCAGCAAGGACCGTCCCGGTCAACGGACTCGCGGTGCCCGCGCTCGGCCTTCGAGGCGCAGGGTCGGGCGGTGCCGCGGCGGCTGTGCTCAGGCCCGCAGGCGGCAGGAGGGCTTCCGCCGGCAGGCGGCGCTCGCGAGGCTAGGGCTTTCGCAACAGCAGGCCCTCGGCGAAGAAGGCCATCGCCGCCGTCACCACCAGCCAGGTCCAGATCGGCACCCTCCGGTCCGCAGTGCCGCCCGGTCCGCGCACTGCCTCCTCGCCGAAGTAGGCCTGGAGCTGCGTTTCGTCGAGGTGGGTGAGGTCGCTGTCCGCCGGATCGAGCGTCACCGGGAACTGCGAGCCCGGCAAGAGCTGCCCCGTCGCGTCGAACGTCTTGTACAGACCCGGCTCGGGAAGAGGGCCGACCTGGAGCCCCCGGTCGGACTCGGTCCGCACCGGCACCGCTGCGCCCGACGGCGACTTCACCGAGGTCACCTGGGCCTGAGGGTCCGGATGGAGGGTCACCGTCTGCCCCACGCGCCCCTCGAGCGTCTCGCGCTCGTCCAGCGCACCGGCGAGCCACGACGCGGCCCGCTGCACCAGCGGCAGGTAGCTGGTCCGGATGGCGAAGTCGCCCCAGTCGCGGTCGAGCGTGCTAGCGAAGAGCAGCACCCGTCCCCGTCCACGGCGCGCGGTGATGAAGGCCGGAGCGCCATCGTCGAACGCGGCGAGCACCTCCGAGCCGTCCGACTTCGCCCCGCCCTCCACCAGCATGTAGCGCTGGAACCGCGCGCCCATGAGCCCCTCCCGTCCGCGCCCGGAGAACGGTGCGAACAGCGGGTCGCTCCACCGGACGTCCCCGAGCTTCGCGGCCCGCCCCTCCCCGGCGCCGGCCTCCGAGCCTGCGGCCTTCACCAGGCGCAGCGGCCGCGGGAGCAGCTCGCCCATCCGCGCCGTCCAGGGCTCGGGCTCGACCTTGTCCCCCATGGAGACCAGGAGCCCCCCTCCACGCTCGACGAAGGTCTTCAGCCGTGCCACCTCCTCGGGCACCGGCGCCGGCACGTTGGCCAGCATCACCACGTCGTAGCCGTCCAGCGGCTCGCGCAACCCGGCCGAGGCGTCCTTCACCACCGGGCGGATGGGCGAGCTGGGCGCGCTCAGCGCCGCCTCGAGGAAGAAGACCTCGTCCCGGTAGCGCACCGGGCTCGGCGACCCGTCCACCACCAGCGCCCGCAGCTCGCGCGGCACCTGCACCACGAAGTCGCGACGGTCGTCCTCGGCGAGCCCGTCCGGCGAGAGCGTGACCGCGCCTGCCACCGGTCCGCCCGCCTCCGAGCGCACGGTGAGCGTCTTCTGCGCCGTGCCGCCGGGGGTGAGCGCGAGGAACGTCTTCCCCACCACCCGTCCGGCGAGCTCCACCGTGGCCTGGATCTCCTTCGCCGGGGCATCGGACACGTTCCGCACCGTGAAGCTCACCAGCACTGCCCCGGTGCCCGCCTGCGGCGCGGGCTCGGCCCTGAGGTCGGCGAGGAAGTGGTTGGGGAGCACCTTCCGGCCCCGCGCCACGTCCCGCAGCACCATCTCCGGACGGATCCGCTTCTCGCCCGGCCCACGGAGCGTCGGCAGCGGCGTCTCGAGCCGGAGCGAGCCCGCGGTGAACGCCGAGACGACGACGATGCGCTTGCCGGTGGCGGGGCTCTCCTCGAGCACGCGGGCCGCCGCCTCGAAGCAGCGGCCCAGGTCCGCCGTCGACCACGCCGGCAGCAGGCGGTCCAGCGTCTCGCGGGCCTCGCGGCGGTCGAGTCCGGGCGCGGTGGGAGGCGTCAGGTCGGGACCGCAGGGGAGCACGGTCACCGGGTCCTCGGGGCCGAGCGTGGCGATGGCGCTCCGGGCCTCGCTCCGCGCCTTCTCGAAGAGGCTCTGGCCGTCCACGAACCGCATCGCCAGCCCGCGGTCCACCACCACCACCGTCGCCGCGGGCCCGGCCGCCTTCGACACCGCGGTGCCGGGGCGGCGGAGCTCGGGTCGCGCCAGCGCCACGGGGATGGCGAGCAGGATGAGCGTCCGGAGCGTGTAGAGGATGATGCGCTTGAGCTTCAGCCGCGAGGCCGTACGCCGCTGGCTCCGGAGCACGAAGGCGATGGCCGCGAACGGATGCGGCCGCGGCTTCCGCCGGTCGAAGAGGTGCACCGCCAGGGGGATGAGCCCGGCCAGGGCGCCGAGCAGGAGCCACGGCTGGCCGAAGGTCACGCCGCCCTCCGCTGCCGCCGGCCGAGGAAGCGCAGCAGGACCGCGTCCAGCGGCTCGTCGGTCCGCACCAGCGTGTAGTCCACGTCCGCCTCGGTGCAGGCGGCGCGGGTTCCCTCGAGGAAGGCGCGGAACTCCTCGAGGTAGCTCTCTCGAATCTCCCGGGCGTTCACCTCGATCCTCCGCTCGTCCTCGAGGGAGAGGAAGAGCGTCGGATCGTCGAAGGGGAAGTCGAGCTCGGCCGGATCGAGCACCTGGAAGATGGCCAGGTCGTTGCGCCGGACCCGGAGCGCGAGGATGCGCGAGAGGGCCTCGTCGCGGTCGTCGAACAGGTCGGAGAAGACGACCACCAGCTGCCCGCGGCGCACCCGCTCGGCCAGGTGCTCGGCCGCGGCGAAGAGGTCGGTTCCCCCCCCGGGCTGGAGCGTGTCGAGCGAGTCGAGCAGCGCCTTCAGATTTCCGGCCGCCGCCCGCGGGGGGACGTCCGCGGCGTGCCCCCTGGTGACCACGCTCAGACCCACCGCGTCCTGCTGCCGGACCAAGAGATAGGCCAGCGTCCCGGCGAGGGTGGTGGCCACCTCGAGCTTCGAGAGGGGGCCGCTCCGGTAGCCCATCGAGCCGCTGGCGTCCACCACCAAGGTGGCCTTGAGGTTGGTCTCGTGCTCGTAGCGCTTCACGTAGTAGCGGTCGAACTTGCCGAAGGCCTTCCAGTCCAGGTGCCGCAGCTCGTCGCCGGGCGCGTACTCCTTGTGCTCGGAGAACTCGACGCTCTGCCCCTGGTGCGGGCTCTTGTGCAGACCGGAGAGCACGCCCTCCATCACCGCGCGGGCGCGCAGCTTCACCCCGGCGAGCTTGGCCAGCGTTGCCGCGTCGAGCGAGATCAACGGAACGCCCCCACGAGGAGCCTGCAGGGCATGGACCTAGCCCTTCACCAGCTCCAGCAGCTGCTGGACGATGCGCGAGCTGGTGATGCCCTCGCTCTCGGCGGCGAAGTTGGGGAGCACGCGGTGGCGTAGCACCGGGAGGGCCAGCGCGCGCACGTCCTCGACCGTCGCTGCGAACCTGCCCTGGAGCACCGCCCGGGCCTTCGCCGCCACCACCAGGTACTGGCTCGCCCGAGGACCCGCCCCCCAGTTCACGTGCTTGCGGACCAGCTCGGGGGCGCCGGGCTCCTTCGGCCGGGTCTGGCGCACCAGCTCCACCGCGTAGCGCACCACGTGGTCCGGCACCGGGACGCGGCGGACCAGCTCCTGGAGGGCGAGGATCTGCTCCGGCGAGAGCACCTTGGTCAGCCGCGGGGTCGTGCCCGAGGTGGTGCTCTTGACGATCTGGAATTCCTCCTCGGCGGTGGGGTACCCCACGTCGACCAGGAACATGAACCGATCGAGCTGCGCCTCGGGCAAGGGGTACGTGCCCTCCTGCTCGATGGGGTTCTGGGTGGCGAAGACGAGGAAGGGCAGGTCCAGAGGGTAGGTCTCGCCGCCCGCCGTCACCCGGTACTCCTGCATCGCCTGGAGCAGCGCCGCCTGGGTCTTGGGCGGCGTCCGGTTCACCTCGTCGGCGAGGATGATGTTGGCGAACAGCGGGCCGCGGACGAAGCGGAAGTCGCGGTGGCCGGTGGCCCGGTCCTCCTCCAGGATGTCCGTCCCGGTGATGTCCGAGGGCATCAGGTCCGGGGTGAACTGCACACGGTTGAAGGTGAGGTTCAGCACCTCGGCCAGGGTGGAGATGAGCAGCGTCTTGGCCAGGCCCGGCACACCCACGAAGAGGCAGTGCCCGCGGGAGAAGAGCGCGATGAGGAGGTGCTCGACCACCTCCCGCTGACCGACCACCCGCTTCTCGATCTGCTCGACGATGGCCGCCCGCGCCCGGGCGAGCGCCTCCACCGCGCGCAGGTCGGCGCCGGGCTCCACGGCAGTCAGGGGGGACGAGGACATGGGAGAGGTCATAGCCGTTCGGAGGCCGTGGGTTCGGACGCTTTGGCGGCCTTCTTGGGGGCCGGCCGGGGCGGGCGGGGAGGCTCGGCGGGGCCGCGCGGCAGCGCGACGTCGGACGGGTCGGACTGCGGACCTGGCAGCCGGGCCAGCAGCTCGGACAGGTGCTCGGCGGGGACCCCGGTCAGGACGGAAGAGGCGTTCCGGGCGCGGTCGGCGAGCCCGGCGTCCCCGAGCGACTCGGCGCACTTGAGCAGCGCGAGGTGAATCTCCGGGTCGAACGGGTCCTGGGCCAGCGCGGCCCGGTACGCGCCACGCGCCTCTGCCCACTGCCCCCGGCTCAGGTAGATGCGGCCGAGGTGGACCTCCGTCGAGGCGAAGCCGGGATGTGCCTCGAGCGAACCGAGCAGCACCTTCTCCGCCTCGTCCAGCCGCTTCACCGCCATGAGTGCCAGCGCGTACTTGTTGGAGATGGTCTCGTAGGCATTGCCCACCAGGGAATGCGCCTTCCCGTACTCCTCGGCGGCGGCCAGGAAGCGCCCACGCTCGCGGAACAGCTCGCCGAGGTGCGCCCAGCGCCGTGCGGCCGGGTTCTCCACCTCGTCGAAATCGCCGAAGGAGATCTCCCGGCCTTTCTTGCCCTCGTCCGGCGGGGTGTTCTTTCCCTTGAGGATCGGCCGCTCGGCGGTGGCCGGAGCCCGGGTCGCCGGTGCGGGCTGTGCCCGGAGGTAGGTCATCCAGCCCTTTTCGAAGGCGGGGAACGGCCGTCCGGTGGCCTTCTCCACCGCCTGCTGGTCGGTGGCGCCTGCGCCCATCGCCTCGACGATGGTCCGGAGCGACCGCATCCCATGCTCCTTGTGGAGGTACTCGGCGGCGAAGAACACCTCGGCAAAGGCGGTGGCCGCGTCCTTCCAGGTGGGGAGCTTGGCCATCGAGGGGTGCATCTTGGAGAAGGGGATGAGGTCGTTCTTCTGCACCCGCTCGTTGAGCAGGGTGCGCGAGGATGGCGGGAGCGCCCTGCCCGCGGGCCCGCGCCAGCGCGACTCGAGGTACTTGGCCAGCGCCTCCTGCAGCCAGATGGGCACCGAGTTGTGCCCGGTCTGGGTGACGACCAGGTGCGTGTACTCGTGGGCCAGCGTGTCCAGCCAGTCGTAGCCGCGCAGCAACGCCTTGGGCGAGGTCACCATCAGCTTGTTGAACTTGCAGATGGCGATGGTGCCGGTCTGGTCGATCTCCTTCTGCGAGAGCGTGGAGACCCGGGCGAGCTCCGAGGCGTCGCTCACCACCTCGACCCGCACCTTGCCCGGCGGAGCGTGCCCCAGGTCCTTCTCCAGCGCCGCTCGCTGCGCCTCGAGCGCCTCGAGCGCGTAGGGGGCGAGCACCGCGTCCTTGCCCTTGGGGTACAGGAACAGGAAGTGCTCGCTCTCCGCCCGCTCGTGGTCGCGGGTGATGGCCAGCGTGTCGCGGGCGAGCCGGAGGTAGCTGCCGGGACGGTCCTCCACTCCGGCCAGCTCGAGCGCCGAGACCGCGTCCGCGTAGCGTCCCTCGCCGAAGGCCACCCGCCCGGCGAAGAAGTCGAACGACTCGTTCTGCTCGTGCCCTTGTCTGAGACGCTCCAGCTCGGCGCGCGCGGCGACGTAGTCCTCCTCGTCCAGGAGCTCCTCCAGCGCGCGCACCCGGGCGCGGACTTCCGCCGGCGCGCCCCACGCCACCCCGGCGAGGAGGAGGAGGAGGAGGAGGACGGTGGCGGCGGCGCGCCTCACTTCACCAGCTCCTCGTAGTACTGCTTCACCTGGTCCCGGTAGCGCTCGGGCGTGCCCTGCTTCATCGCGTCCAGCAGATCCTTGCGGAACTCGCGTGGAGCGCCGTTGGGGTCGGCGTCGGGGACCTCGACCTTCTGCCGGCTGAGCTCGTTGCCGCCCTCCTGCTCGCCGCCCGCGAGCAGCGGGAGCGGCAGGCCGCCCTTGCCGCCGCCCCGCTGGCTCTGCTGCATGGACTGCTGCAGCTGCTCCAGCGAGTCCAGCGCCGCCTTCTGCTCGCCGTAGCCCCGCTGCGGGTCCTTGCCCTCCAGCCGCTCGGTGGCCCCGGCCATGCGGTCGGAGATCTGCTGCAGCGCCTCCTCGCCCTGCTCTCCGAAGAGCGGCGCCATCTGCTCGAGCTGGCGCATCTTCTGCTGGAGGTCCTGCGCTCGCTGCCCGAGCTTCCGCTGCCCCTGCGAGAGCTCCTGGAGCTTCTGCCGGTCGGCCTGGCCCAGCTGGGAGGAGAGGGGGGGGAAGAGCTGGTCGAGCTTCTTCCGGATGTCACGCACGGTCTCCGCATCCTTCTCCAGGCGCTGGGCGAGCTTCCGTGACTTCTCGCGCACGTCGGGAGGGTTCTGGTACGCCTCGTCCAGCGCGCGCTGCTGCTCGCCGGCGCGTGAGAGCTCCTCGGACTGGCGCACCGCCCGCTGCGCCGCCTCGGCCGCGAGGTCGAAGTCCTCGGACTTCAACGCGGACTTGAGGTTCTCCAGCTCGGACTTCGCCTGCTCGAGCGGGAGGTCTGCCCGCGGGCTCAGGTCGTTGGGGCCCACCCGCTGGTAGTCCTGCGCCACTTGCTCCGCCTTCTTCTGGAGCGTCTCCTTGAGCCCGGCCGCCGCCTGCTTCATCCGCTGGCGCATCTGCTCGCGGTACCGGTCGCGCACCTGACGGGTCTGCTCGGCGAGCTGCCGCTGCTCCTCGGTGGTGGACTTGAGCGCCTCGCTGAACTCGCGGTAGCGCTTCACCAGCTCCGGGTTGATGCGGCTGCCCATGCTCTCGGCGTCGTCGTCGAGGCGCTTCTGCAGCTCGCTCATCTGGGCCTGGAGCTGCTGGAGCCGCTGCAGGGCCTCCTCGGTCTTGCCCTCCTTGAGGAGCTTCTCGATGTCGTCCAGGCCACCCTGCATGTCCTGCTGGTGGGCCATCTCCCTCAGCGCCTCGAGGTTGTAGTGCTCGTCCCGGATGCTCTTCTGGAGCTCGGCCATCCGCCGGGCCAGCTCCTCCACGCGCTTCCGGAGCGCGGAGACCTGGCGGAGGATCTTTTCCTGAAGCCCCGGATCGCGGGTGCTCTGGAACTGCTCGATGAGCTTCGCCAGCTCGCGCTGCTCGCGCGCCATCTGGGCGGCCAGCTCGCGCAGCTCCTCCAGCCGCTGCTGGTCGAGCAGCGACTCGAGATACAGCGCGTCCTTCTCCAGCGCGGAGATCTCCTCCTGGGCCACCCGCGAGAGTCGCCCGTCCATGTCAAGCTCGGTGCGGCGGCCAGCGAGTCGCAGCCAGAGCTTGCGGGAGTCGGCCGTCGCCCGGACGCGCGCTGCCACGTCGCGGCCCACGTGCTCCAGCGCCGCCACCAGCGCCTCGTTGCGGTCGCGCTCACGGGCCAGCGCCCGGCCGGTGCTCACGATGTCGCCGGCGAGCGCCAGCCCCGAGGTGTCCACCGGCTCCTGCGCGCGGACCTTGTCCTCGGACTTCCGGCCGTCGCGGTCCGGCCCCTCCATGCGCGTGGCGAGGTGCGCGAGGAGCCGCTCCCAGAGCTCGGCGGCCCGCCGGAGCGCCTCGCGGCGGTGCTCGGCGGCGCTGTAGACCACCAGCGTCTGCTGGCGGCTGGTGCCCTTCTGGGGGCCGTCCACCGCGTCGTTGTCCAGCGCCTCGATCGCATACGTCACCCGGTCCCCGGCGGCGAGCTTCAGGGCGGAGAGCGGCCAGCGGTACTGGCCGGAGCTCTTCCTGCCGTCGTCGTGGGCGAGCTTCTGGCGATGGCTCTGGCCGTCGGGGCCCGTCCACACCAGGGCCACGTCCGAGAGCCCGTAGTCGTCCGAGGCCTCCCAGCGGAGCAGCACCTCCTGCTCGGGGTCGACCTCCAGCTCGGACCCCGGCAAGAGGACCGAGACCTGGGGCGGAGCGTCCGGGTCGACGGTGAGCGGGAACTCCGGGCCACGGGCCATCTCACGTCCGTTCCGTCCGGTGAAGACGATGGCGTAGGTGCCGGTGGCCTGGAGCACCAGGCTGCCGCTCAGGTCCCGGCCGTGCTCGACGCGGAGGGGCACCACCGCGCCGCCGCCGAGAACGAGTTCGGCCCCGTTGACGGTGCGGTCCGCGCGGGTGCGGAGCTGGACCACCGTCCCCTTCGGTCCGGCGAGGTCGCCGGTGCTGGTGACGGTCCGGGGCGCGAGCCCGGTGTAGGCCGGATACTGGTAGAGCAGCTCGAGCTCGCCGGTGATGGGCTCGCGTGCGCTCTGGCCGCCGGATGCCGCGGCGGGCCTCAGCGCGAGCACCAGAGCCCGCATGCGGTCCGGCCAGACCCCGGAGACGAGCGCCAGCGCCGCGAGCGCGCCGAGCGCGACGAGGCCGGCCCGGCGCGTCGCTGCGCGGTCGACCACGGCCTGCGCGTCGAGCTGGGCCGTCCGTGCGTCCACCGCCCGGAGGTGGGCGAGCGCGAGCTCGGTGGAGAAGGACGGGTCGTGCGCCATGGCCCGGCGGAGCTCGAGCACCGCGAGCAGGTCGAGCGACACGCCCGGCATCCGGGCGGCCACGAGGCGCGCGGTGCGGAACGGATTCCCCGCCGAGCGCGTCCAGTGGCGCCACATGCGCTCGGCCACCAGCGCCACGGCCGCGACCACTGCGGCCGCGAGGACCCAGCGAACCCCGCGCGGCCAGGCCCCGGCCAAGAGCCCCCCCACCGCCGCCCCGTAGCCCAGGCTGGCCGCGGCGAGAAGGAGCGACTCGAGCACCACGGCGCGTGCCTGGCGGCGCCGGACGGACAGCAGGAAACGGTCGACGGTCGCGCCCGCCGCTGCCTCCGGCGACGGGTTGGGGGCGGAGTCGGGCTCCGGAGCGGAGTGCAGCAGATTCACGGCAGATTCGGAGGGTGCCGAGCGAGGGAGCCGGTCGACAACCCCGGACCCCGCTCCGTCCTTCCTGGATGGACCCTCCAGAGCATGGCTTGTGGTGGGGTGTCCTGGGAAGTGGTGCGGCCGGCCGGGCTGCCAGCCGCTGACCGCGCCCAGAAGACGAGCGGTTCACTGGGCGCCGCTGGCAGGGCGCTCCCGGGCCGTGCCGGAGGCGCCGCCGTGGCTCAGGGGTGGGTGCCCGCCGGACGCTGGCGCGCCCGGGCCTGCGGACTCCCGGACGTCGGCCGCCCCGAGGCGGGGACGAAGCTGGTCGGGCCGGTCACGGTCAGATGTTGCCGGAGCCGCTCGAAGCGCTTCCTGCTGACGCCCCGGACCCGCATCACATCCTCTGGCCGGCTGAAGGGGCGCGTGGCGCGCTCCGCCACCACGGCCGCGGCGACCTTCGGGCTGATGCCCGGGAGCGCGTCGAGCTGGTCCAGGGTGGCGGTGTTCAGGTTCAGCACCTTCATCCCGACGGCCCGCTTGGCCTTCCCGGCCGTGGCCGAGCCAGGCGGCACCGGGGCGGCCTGCGCCCAGGCTGCCGAGAGCACCGCGGCGAGCACCAGTCCGCGCGCCTTCACGGGGCACCTCCCACCGCCGCCAGCTTGGGCTCGGCCGCCGTCTCGGGAGCCTCTCGGCGGTCGCCCGCCTCCCGCACGTGCAGCTTGCCGTCGAGCGGCAGCACGTCGAGGAGCACGTTCAGGGAGCCATCGCGGTTCACGAACGCCGAGCCGGCCCGGACCCACACCGTTCCACCCTTCCCCTCGCGGATGGAGAACACCGCCAGCCGCTTTCCTGTCGTCAGCACCTTCCACCTCCACGCCTTCGCACCGGACCGGAATGGCCCGGGAGTCGGCCCGTCGAAGCGGACCGCACGCCACCGGCCCCGAGCAGCGGGCATGCCAGCGCCTCTCCCTCGGGCGAGCGACGGCGACGGCATCCGCGGTTCGAGACCAGCCTTCCAGAATGCTGGACGAATGTTCAGGCATGCCGGGCGAACACGTGCTGGTCCGCTCGCTGCATCCCCGGTGTCGGCGGGTAGGGAGGCTTGGCTACGGTCCCGCCTCCTCCTCAGGCCAGGACACCGATGCCACGTCTTCTTCTCTCTGTTCTCTTCCTCGGCGCGCTCGCGGCGGAGCCGTCGAGACGCGAGGCTCCACTCGCGACGCTCCCCTACACGCCGGGGCTGGAACCGCGCTTCATGGACCGGACCGTGGACCCGTGCGTGGACCTGTACGCGTTCTCCTGCGGTGGCTGGCAGAAGCTCAACCCCATCCCGCCGGACCAGTCGGTGTGGAGCGTGTACGGAAAGCTCCAGCAGGAAATCCAGCAGCACCTCTGGGGTCTGCTCCAGACCTCCGCGGACCCGTCGACGGAACGCAGCCCGGTCCAGGCCCAGACCGGCGACTACTTCGCGGCGTGCATGGACGAGGGCCGGGTAGAGGCGCTGGGGAGCAAGCCGCTCCAGCCGGCACTCGGGGCGCTCGCCCGGGTGACGGACCAACGGGGGCTGGCGGCGTGGCTCGCCGAGCAGCACCTGTCCAGCGCGACCGGAGAGCTCCTCTTCGGGTTCGGCTCGGAGCAGGACGCCTCGGACGCGACGCAGTTCATCGCTGCGGTCTACGCCGGCGGGCTCGGGCTCCCCGACCGGGACGACTACCTGGACCAGGACGCGAAGTCGAAGGAGCTGCGCGAGCGGTACCGCGAACACGTGGTGAAGCTCCTCCAGCTGCTCGGGGACGACGCCGGCGGGGCGAAGCGCACCGCGGCGCTGGTGATGGACATGGAGACCGCGCTGGCGCGGGCGAGCCTCACCCGCGTCGAGCGCCGGGACCCGTACAAGGTCTTTCACCGGATGCGGGTGGAGGAGCTCGGAAAGCTGTCCCCGGCGTTCGACTGGAAGACCTACCTCGCGGCGGCGGGCGTCCCCGGCACGCAGGTGCTCAACGTGAGCCAGCCGAAGTTCGTCGAGGCGCTGAACGCCGAGCTGAAGAAGCGGCCGCTCGCCGACTGGAAGCGGTACCTCCGCTGGCACCTCGTGAACTCGCAGGCCCGCGACCTCTCCCGGGCCTTCGTCGAGGAAGACTTCGCCTTCAACAGCAAGTACCTCCGGGGAACCGAGGAGCTGGCTCCGCGCTGGAAGCGCTGCGTCCGCTGGGTTGACCGCGACCTTGGCGAAGCGCTCGGACAGCAGTTCGTCCAGAAGAACTTCTCGCCCGAGCTCAAGCAGAAGGCCGTGGAGATGGTGCGGCTCATCGAACGGGAGATGGAGGACGACCTCAGGACGCTGGACTGGATGTCCCCGCCGACGCGGGCGCGTGCACTGGAGAAGATGGCGGCGATGGCCAACAAGATCGGCTACCCGGACCGGTGGCGCGACTACGCGTCCATCCGGCTCGCGCGCGACGACTTCCACGGGAACGTCGGCCGGTCACTGCGCTTCGAGAGTGCGCGGCAGCTGGCCCGCATCGGCAAGCCGGTGGACCACGGCGAATGGGACATCACGCCGCAGACGGTGAACGCCTACTACAGCCCCACGATGAACGACATGAACTTCCCGGCCGCCGTCCTCCAGCCGCCGCTCTTCGATCCGAAGATGGACGCGGCGCCGGGCTACGGGAACACCGGCGGCACCATCGGGCACGAGCTGACCCACGGCTTCGACGACGAGGGGCGCCAGTTCGATGCCCAGGGCAACCTCAAGGACTGGTGGACCCAGGAGGACGCGGCCGAGTTCACCCGGCGGGCCTCGTGCATCTCCGACCAGTACTCGAGCTACATCGCGGTGGACGACATCCACGTGAACGGAAGGCTCACCCTGGGCGAGGACGTGGCGGACCTCGGCGGGCTCATCCTCGCCTACCGGGCATGGAAGGCGGCCACGGCGAGCCAGGGCCTCGCACCCGCCGACGGCCTCACCCCCGAGCAGCGGTTCTTCGTGGGCTACGCCCAGTGGGATTGCGCCAACATCCGTCCCCAGACCATGCGGCTCCTGGCGCGGACCAACCCCCACTCCCCGCCGAAGTACCGGGTGAATGGCCTGGTGGTGAACATGCCCCAGTTCTCCCAGGCCTTCTCGTGCAAGCCGGGCCAGCCGATGACCAAGCCGCCGGAGAAGGTCTGCAAGGTCTGGTGAGGCCGTAGGACCAAGGGCGGATGACGGGCGGGGCAAGGCAGCGGGTACGGTCGGCAGCGCTCCGTCCACGCCAAGGACACGCCATGCGTCGACTTCTCCTGCTCGCCCCGCTGCTCGCTGCCGCCACAGTCGCCGCCGAGCCTGCGCCGCCCGCCGCCGAGACGCCGCTTCCGACGCTCCCCTACACCCCCGGGCTCGACCCCGCGGCGATGGACCGCAGCGTGGATCCGTGCGTGGACTTCTACGCGTATTCGTGTGCCGGGTGGATGGCGAAGAACCCCATTCCCGCGGACCAATCCTCGTTGAGCGTCTACGGCAAGCTCTCCAACGAGATCGAGCGCCACCTGTGGGGGCTGCTGCAGGCGGCGGCGGACCCCTCCGCCGCGCGGAGCCCGGTCCAGGCGCAGATCGGCGACGACTTCGCCGCCTGCATGGACGAGGCGCGGGTCGAGTCACTCGGGACCGCGCCGCTCCAGCCCGCGCTCGATGCCCTGGCCCAGGTGAAGGACCCGAGGGGACTCGCCCAGTGGCTGGCAGGGGTCCACCGTTCGCTCCGGGCCAGCCGGCTGATGTTCTGGTTCGACTCGGAGCAGGACTCCTCCGACGCTACCCAGTTCATCGCCGCGGTGTACGCCGCCGGCATCGGGCTCCCCGACCGCGACGACTACCTCGATCAGGACAAGCGCTCGAAGGAGCTGCGCCAGCGCTATCGCGAGCACATCGCCAAGACGCTCCAGCTCCTGGGCGACGACCTGGCCACCGCCAGGAAGACCGCGGCGACGGTGCTCGACCTCGAGACGGCGCTGGCCCGGGCGACGCTCACCCTCGTCGAGCAGCGCGATCCCTACAAGACCTTCCACCGGCTGCCGCTGGAGAAGCTGCTGACCCTCGCCCCGGCCTTCGACTGGAGGACGTACCTGGCCACGGTGGGCGCCCCGTCGACCCAGGTTCTGAACGTGAGCCAGCCGAAGTTCTTCCAGGCCCTGAGCCGGGAGCTGAAGCGTCGCCCGCTGGCCGACTGGAAGCGCTACTTGCGCTGGCAGCTGGTCAACGTCAGCGCCCGCTACCTCCCCCGGCGGTTCGTGGAGCAGGACTTCGCCTTCTACTCCAAGTACCTCCTGGGCAGCGAGGCGATGACCCCGCGCTGGAAGCGCTGCGTGCGCTGGGTGGACCGGGATCTCGGTGAGGCGCTGGGCCAGGTCTTCGTCCAGAAGAACTTCTCGCCCGAGCTCAAGCAGAAGATTCTGGAGATGGTGCTGGGCATCGAGAAGGAGATGGAGAAGGACCTCCAGACGCTGAGCTGGATGTCGCAGCCCACCCGCGCACGGGCGCTGGAGAAGCTGGCGGCGATGGCCAACAAGATTGGCTATCCCGATCGCTGGCGGGACTACTCGTCGATCCGGCTCGCCCGCGACGATCTCTACGGCAACGTCGCCCGCGCGGGGCAGTTCGAGACCGCGCGGCAGTTGGCGAAGATCGGCAAGCCGGTCGACCGCGCCGAGTGGGGGATGACGCCCCAGACGGTGAACGCCGAGTACAACCCGACGATGAACGACATGACTTTCGCCGCGGCCACCCTCCTGCCGCCGCTCTACGACCCGAAGATGGACGCCGCCCCGGGGTACGGGGACACCGGGATGACCATCGGGCACGAGCTCACCCATGGTTTCGACGACCAGGGTCGGCAGTACGACGCCCACGGCAACCTCAGGAACTGGTGGACCGAGGAGGACACCGCCGAGTTCTCCCGGCGAGCGAAGTGCGTCTCCGACCAGTACTCGAGCTACATCGCGATCGACGACGTCCACGTGAACGGCGCCCTGACCCTCGGTGAGGACGTGGCCGACCTGGGCGGGCTCATCCTGGCCTACCGGGCCTGGCGCACCGGCACCGCGAACCAGCGCCTGGTGCCCATCGACGGGCTGACGCCGGAGCAACGGTTCTTCGTCGGCTACGCCCAGTGGGCGTGCACCAACATCCGGCCGCAGACCGCGCGACTCCTCGCCCGGACCGATCCCCACTCCCCGGCGAAGTACCGGGTGAATGGCCTGATGGTGAACATGCCCGAGTTCAGCCAGGCCTTCTCATGCAAGCCGGGGCAGCCGATGACCAAGCCGGTGGAGAAGGTCTGCCGAGTCTGGTGAGCCAGGGTCAATCGCCCTGGATGACGTACCGCTCGATGTACTCGCTCTCGAACGGCTGGCCGTCGAGCTTGGCCGGGGTGTAGCGGTTCCGGAGCAGATGCTCGGTATAGGTCGCGTTGTAGCCGCCGTTCTTCAGCCCCCGGCACCTGATGGCCTCGCCCTGCACGGTGACCGTGCAGGCCACCTCGCCGTACGAGGCCGAGGCCTTCGGGAGCCCGTGCCCGATGTCGTTCGGCAGCGGGTCGAGCCGCTTCGGCGCGGTGTACCGGGTGTCCAGCGTGCTGCAGGCGCGGGCGTCCCCCTGCTCGCAGGCGGCCCCGAGCAGGCGGGCGGCCCGGTCGGGCTCCTTCTGCGGGGCGCTCGCGTCGATGAGCGCCAGCGCCTGGTCGGTGCAGCGGTGTGCCCGTTCACCGGTGCAGAGCTGCTGGGTGTCGGTGTCTGGCGGCGGATACCAGTGCTTGACCGCGACCGGGTTGAACCCGACGCAACCGGTGGCCGCGAGCAACAGGACAGCGGATCGAACGCGCATCGTCCGGCCAGCGTCGGTGACGCGCCGACCCCGGTCAATGCCAAACCCTTCACCAGGAGTCGCAGAGGCTTGCGCGGCGACCAGCCGCTGTGTCACACACCCGCTTGCCCCCGGGTGCCCATGTCGGGCCCAACAGGGAAGCCGGTGAGAGTCCGGCGCGGTCCCGCCACTGTGAACGGAGCGGCCCGAGGAACCGGGCCGGTTCGACATCCTCCGTCGGTCGCCACTGCGGACAGCATGCTCCGCGGGAAGGTGGGAGGACGAACGCGGACGTGAAGGCGCCATCGGGGCGCCGCCCACCGTCCGGATCCGTGAGCCAGGAGACCTGCCCGAGGGTGCGGCGCCGGAGGCCCCGGCGACCGCAGCAGCCTTCTCTCTTCGGAGAAGAGAGTGGAAGGCGGACGATGGGCGGATGGCGGTGGGCCCGAGCCTGTCTCGGTCCGGCGTTGAGCGTGGCGTCGATCGCCTGGGCTCAGTCCCCGGCGGCGGTGGAGCTGCCGCCCGTGGACGTGCCCGTCCCGGCCGCACCTCCGCCGCCCGAGTCGCCGCTGGTCCGTGACCCGACGGGGCTGACGACGGTGGTGGAAGTCGGCTCGCGGCGCGCCGAGGTCTCCACGGTGGGCGTGCTCGTCGGCGAGGCGCCGGGCGTGGTGTTGCAGCAGAGCGGCGGCCTCGGGCAGAGCGAGCAGCTCACCCTGCGTGGCGCGTCGAGCACCGGGGTGCTGGTGCTGCTCGACGGCGTGCCGCTGAACGGGCTCGGAGGCATCGCCGACCTGAGCCTGATCCCGCTGCCGGCGGTGCAGCAGGCGGAGGTGCTCCGGGGCGGCGCGGGTGCCCGCTATGGCGCCGGGGCGCTGGGAGGCGTGGTCAACCTGGTCACCCGGAGCGCCGCCGAACCCGCCGTCTCCGGTGACTTCGGGGTCGGGAGCTTCGGGACCTTGCAGGGAAGCGCGAGCGCCTCCGGCCCGGTGCTCGGCGGCTCCGGGCTGCTCGAGCTGCACGCCGGCCACACCGACGGCGACTTCACCTACGTCTACGATCCGCTCGCCGGGACCCCGGCCAGCAGGCCCCAGACGCTGATCCGCCAGAACAACCAGGCGACCTGGGTGGGCGGCCTGGCCAAGGGTGGGGGGCGCCTCGGCCCGTGGCGGGTCGACGGGCTGTTCCAGCTCAACACGCTGGCCCGCGGACTCGCCGGCACCGTGGACAATCCGTCCCCGGACGCGCATCAGGACTTCCTCGGGCTGCAGGGCGGGGTTCGCCTGTCGCGCGCGTTCGGCTCGGGCGCCGACACCTCGGTCCGGCTCGACGCCCGCCGCGAGACCAACACCTTCCGGGGCGGGTTCTTCTCGCAGGACACGCAGTGGTGGCAGGCCTCGCTGAGCTGGGATGGGACGCTGCCGGTGGGGGACCACTGGCTCTCGGCCTCCGCCTCGGTGGGCCTGTCCTTCGCCGATGCCGGGGGGCAGGCGCCGCGCTGGGCGGTCACCTCGGTTTCCCTCCAGGACGAGTGGCGCCTGGCCCAGGGGCGGGTGTCCGTCGTTCCCTCGGTTCGCCTGGACCAGGCGGGGCCCTTCCTGGGGGTCTCCCCCAAGCTCGGAGTCTCCTGGGCACTCCCCGCAGGCGTCACCCTGCAGGCCAACCTGGGCCAGTCCTACCGGGTGCCCTCGTTCCTCGAGCTCTACATCCCGAGCGGCACGCAGCTCGCCAACCCGGAACTCCAGCCCGAGCGGGGCGTCTTCGTCGACGCCGGAGCGGGCGTGGCCGGCAGGCCGGGGATGGTCCGGGTGGCGGGCTTTGCCGCGCAGTACGAGAACCTCATCACCTACGAGTACGAGCCGCCGCTCCCGACTCGGCCCCAGAACGCGTCCGCGGCGCGCGCGGCCGGTCTCGAGGCCGAGGGGCGGCTCCAGCCCGTGCGGTGGCTGGAGCTCAGCGGGAGCTACGGCCTGCTCTTCACCGAGAACATCCGCGCCATCCAGGCCTACTTCCTCAAGGAGATTCCGTACCGGCCGCGGCACCGGGGGACGCTGCGCCTGGTCCTCGGGCCCGAGCGGATCCACCTGCACGCCACGATGCGGGCCCAGTCGCAGGTGTGGCTGAACCGGTCGAACACCCAGGCCATCGCCGGCCGGGTACTGGTGGAGGCGGGCATCGACGTGATGGCCGTCCGGCGTCCGGAGGCCGTCCTCTCGGTCAACGCCACCAACGTCGGCGACGTGCAGACCCGCGACCTCGACGCCTACCCTCTGCCCGGTCGCGCCTTCCTCGCCACCCTGACCGTGCGCCTCGATCTGGCGCGCGCTTCTGCTTTCACCACGCCGTCCGTCTCCTCCGAGGGGTCTCCATGACGTCGTCTCCCCGAGTGGCCCTGGCCGCTCTCCTCCTGACTGGCGCCGCGCTGCTTCCGGGGTGTCTCTCGTCGATCCAGGTCGAGTGCGTCTCGGGCACCGTGCGCTGCGGCGACACCTGCGTCGCGACGCAGACCGACAACAACAACTGCGGCGCGTGCGGCGCGGCCTGCAGCGGTGGAAACGTCTGCGTGGCTGGGGCCTGCGTGTGCCCGAAGGGTCAGGCCGTCTGCAACGGCCTGTGCAGCAACGTGGCGCTCGACTCGAACAACTGCGGCTCGTGTGGACTGAAGTGCGGCCCGAGCCAGGGATGCAGCGCGGGCGTGTGCCAGGACTGCTCGTCCGACGGCTGCCGGACCGCGGTCCTCGCCGGGTGCATCGCCTCCTCCGGCGGTGGCTACCTCCAGCGCATCCAGGACGCGCCGGGGGGCCTGCTGCTCGAGGCGCCAGCCAATCCGAGCGTGGCGACCTTCCCGGACGCGCTCGGCCTGCTCGGCACGGTCCTGCTCTACGCCGACCACGACAGCTCGACCCTGCTCGAGATCCCCATCGGCTCGCTGTCCAGTGCCAGCGCCGAGCGGCTCTCGCTCGTTGGCTCCACCACCGGCAGCAAGGCGGGCACGACGCAGGTGTACGCCGAGCCCACCGACGCCGGCACGCGCATCTACGCCATGGGGAGCAACGTGAACGCGCTGCGCATCTTCGACGGCCCCGCCGCCGCGCTCGCCGGACAGCTCCTCGACGCCGGTTCCGGCGCGGTCGGCGCGCTGGGATTGAAGGACCTGGGCGGCGCCGCGTTCGATCCAGGGAGCTTCCCCGAGGCCTTCGGGAAGATCGGCTCGGACGTCTTCGTCCCGCTCAACGCGACCGGCAAGGTGCTCCGGGTGGACGTGAGCAACCCGGCGAACGCGGTGGTGAAGGACACCTACGACCTCCAGCCGCTGGTGGCCGCGGCCCCGGGCGGCGGCCTGGCCCCGGACGCCGGTCCCTTCCTGCCCTCCCCCACCCAGGCCATCGCCCGGAACGGGTACGTCTACGTCGCCGCCAACGTGCTCCGCTCCTACGCCGACTTCAGCGGGGCGGACTATGGGCCCCCGCTGGTGGTCCGGATCGATCCGACGAAGACCGGGCAGGCCGCGCTCTCGGCGGTGGCTGGCCTCGGTGCCGACGCGGGCACCTGTCAGAACGTCGAGTGGCTGGCCTCACTCCCGCTCGGCACGGCGGCCACTCCGATGCTGGTCAGCTGCGCCGGCGCGCGGACCTACGACAGCACCTTCAACGTCACCTCGGTGCAGCACACCGCGCTGCTGCTCCTGAACGGCACGGACCAGCAGGTCGCCGCCTGGGTCCCGAGCAACGGGCCGGGGCAGCGTCCCCCGAGCGTCGGACGCGCGGTGACCCAGAACACCACCGTGTACGTGGCGGACGAGACCGCGAGCCGGCTGTACGTCCTGGACTACGGGACGAACTCCTTCGTCGAGCGGGTGGGCTACGTCGACGGCGGAACGCCCCCCCAGATTTGCCCTGCGTACATCACCGACCTCAAGGTGGTGCCCGCGCCGTGATCGCCGCCCTCCTCTCGCTCGCCCTGCTCGGAGCCGGTGCGGACCCAGGTCCGCTCCGGATGCTCGGGCCCGCGCCGAGGGGAGAGTTGCGCCGGGTGGTGACGCTCGCCCCGTCCTTGACCGAGGTGGTGCTGGCGCTGGGCGCCGGAGACCGGCTGGTGGGCGTGTCGCGCTTCGACGAGCGGCCCGAGGTGGCGCGGCTGCCGCGGGTGGGCGGATACGTCGACCCGAGCGTGGAGGCGGTGATGGCGCTCCACCCCGATCTCGTCCTCGCCCAGCCCGGCCCCGGTAACCGGCGGGCGGTGGAGACGATGGCCGAGCTCGGAGCGCCGGTGCTGCTGCTGTCGCTGGGGACGGTGGAGGACGTCATCGCCGCCGAGCGTGCCACCGGGAAGGTGCTCGGGCGGCCGGCGCAGGGCGAGGCGCTGGCCCGCGAGCTCGAGGCGACGCGCGCGCGCATCCGCCAGCGGGCCCGCGCCGAGCGGCCGGTCCGGGTCCTCCTGGTCTATGGCTTCGAGCCGCTGGTGGTCGCCGGTCCCGGCGGCTTCGCCGACGAGCTGCTCACCGACGCAGGGGCGGTGAACGTGGCCCGCGACGCCGCGAGCCCGTACCCGGTCTACTCGGTGGAGCGCGCGCTTCGGAGCCGCCCCGAAGTCATCCTGGACGCAGCCGACACGCCGGCTGGCCGTGACCGGATCCGCGCGCTCCCGGGTCTGGCCGAGGCGCGCTGGGCCCAGGTGCCGGGGCAGGCGCTGCTCCACCCGGGCCCGGCGCTCGGGCGGGGGCTCGAGCAGCTCTTCTCGCTGCTGCACCCAGGGGCGGGGCGATGACCACCGTGGCCCGGCCGCTCCGGGTCCCCTTGGCGGTGCGCTTCACGCCCGCCCGGGCGAGCCTCGTCCTGGGCGGCCTGCTCGCGCTCGCCATCGTGGCCCTCGGGGCGTCGGTGCTGCTCGGCGAATACCCGGTCCACCTCCTCCGCGCTCTGGCCGAGCCCGCCTCGGCGGATGGCCGGGTGCTCTTCGGGCTGCGCATCCCACGGGCGGTGCTCGGGGCGCTGGTGGGCGCCTCGCTGGCCGCGAGCGGCAGCGCGCTCCAGGCGCTGCTCAGGAACCCGCTCGCCGATCCCTTCGTCCTCGGGGTGTCCGGGGGCGCGGCGCTCGGGGCGACGCTGGCCCTGGCGCTCGGGCTGCAGGCGCTGGCCGGGCCGTCGCTCCTTGCCTTCGTCGGAGCGGTGGCGGCGATGACGCTGGTCCTGGCCGCGGGGCGGGCGCGGAGCTCGCCCTACGCGGCGCTGCTCACCGGCGTGGTGTTCAACGCCTTTGCCGCCGCGGTCATCACCTGCATCAAGACCCTCCTCACTCCGGACCGGCTGGGCGAGGTGCTGACCTGGCTCGCGGGGAGCCTGGGCTACGAGCGGCCGCGCACCCTGCTCGTCGGTGGTGGGCTCCAGCTCCTGGCGCTGGGAGTCCTGTGGGCCGAGTCCGCCCGGCTCAACCTCCTCTCCCTCGGAGACGACGAGGCGGCCTCGCTCGGGGTGCCGGTGCGGCGCACCCGCGCGCTGGTGCTGCTCGCCGCATCGCTGAGCGTCGCCGGCGCGGTCGCGCTCGCGGGGCTGGTGGGCTTCGTGGGGCTCATCGTGCCGCACCTGCTCCGGCTGTGGCTCGGGCCGGACCAGCGCCTGCTGATCCCGGCGAGCGCGCTCGGCGGCGCGGCGTTCCTGGTGCTGGCCGACGTGGCCACCCGGATGCTCTTCCCCCTGTTCCACGCCGAGCCGCCGGTGGGGGTGGTGACCGCCGTGCTCGGTGGACCGCTCTTCGTGTGGCTCCTCAACCGGGGGGAGCATCCGGCATGAACGTCCCCGCGCTCGAGACGGCGGGGCTCGCCGTCGGGTACGGCGCCTGCCCGGTGGTGTCCGGGGTGTCGGTCGCCATCGCCCCGGGCACGCTCTGGGCGGTGCTCGGCCCCAACGGCTCGGGGAAGAGCACCCTTCTCCGGACCGTGCTCGGCCTGCTCCGGCCGCTCGCCGGAGAGGTGAGCCTCTTCGGCACGCCGCTCGTCCGCTGGGAGCGGCGCGCGCTCGCCCGGCGCGTGGCCTGGGTGCCCCAGGCGTTCGACGGGGACGCTGGCTTCACCGGGCTCGAGCTGGTGCTGATGGGCCGCGCCCCCCACCAGGGAGGGTGGGGCCTGCCGGGCCCCAAGGACCTCGCCGTGGCCCGCGCTGCGCTGGCCGAGCTCGGCATCGCCCACCTGGCGGGCCGGGTGGTCTCGCGCCTGTCCGGCGGCGAGCGGCGGCTCCTGCTGGTCGCCCGCGCGCTGGCCCAGGAGCCCGCGCTGCTGCTCCTCGACGAGCCCACGGCGTTCCTCGACCTGCAGCACCAGGCGCAGGTGCTGGAACGTGTCCGATCACGGGTGCGCGGCGGCCTCGCCGCGGTGGCGGTGCTCCATGACCCGAACCTCGCGGCGGCCTTCGCCGACCAGGGCCTGCTCCTCCGCGACGGTCAAGTCCTGGGCCAGGGCGCCTCGGCCGAGCTGCTCGACGCCGGGCGGCTGGGCCAGCTCTACGGGCTCGGGCTCGCCGAGGCCCGGACCGAGACCGGGCACCGTCTCTTCGCCCCGCGGGGGACGCCCTGAGCGCGCCGCGCCTCTCCCGGGCGCTGGCCGCCTCGGCCGCGGCGCACCTCGGAGCGCTCGCCGGGCTGCTGGCGCTGGCGCATCCCGGTCTCTCGCCGGCGCCGCCGATGCGGGTGTCGCTGGTGGAGAGGGCAGCGTCGTCGGCCTCGGCACCCGGCGAGTCGGGGGCGAGCTGGAGTCGAGCGCCCCGCGAGCCCGCCAAGCTCGGGGCCGCTGCCCTCGCGGTGCTGGCACCTCCGACCCGGGCGATCTCCGTCGGGACGCGTCGGACCGAGCCGCAGCCGGGCCGGGCCGGCGGCAGCGACTCCGAGGGTCCAGCGCGAGCGGCGCTCGTGACGCCGGTGCAATCGGACGTGTGGATGCTCGCCGCTCGGTCCGTCCCCGCAGAGGAGCCCGGAGGCGATTCTCCGTCGGCGGGGAGGCATGGTGGTCGGGGGGCCCCGGGAGATGCCGCCGGACCGAAAGGACAGGGCTCCGGCGACGCGGACGGTCGCCCGGGGACCGGCGCGGGCGGCTCGGCCGGCGTGTCGCTCCTCGCCGAGCTCTCGCAGCGGCTGGCGTGGTCCGCGGCGCGGTGCACCCCCGCCACCTTCGTCCGTGCCGCGCGGCACACCATCCCGGGCGTCCCGCTCCACTTCTGTCTGGACGCCGCCGGTCGGCCGAGCGACGTGGGCCTGCTCGGGACCACGGGCTCGGAGCAGCTCGATCGCGCCGCGCGGGACTGCGTGGTCCCCGGAGCGCTGCCACTCCCCCCCGCCCCGGGCTGCTACACCGTCGAGGTCCGCTTTCCGATTCGTGGGTGAGCCGTCGGCGTACGCCTCGCCCTGCGCCTGCGGTCAGGCCGACTACGGCTGCTTCAGCTTCGACTTGTTCGGACCGCCCGTGCCCGGCGCCGCGTCCCCGCTCGGCCCCATGTCGACGCCGTTGAGGAAGTAGTGGTCGCTCGGGCGGTACACCCGACCGCCGCGCTGGGCGTTGCGCATCTCGGGCTCGTCGAGGTCCGCCGCTGCCGCGGTCGAGCCCCGTCCCGGGGCCGACTCGGTGATGCCCGTGCCCGGACCGAACACGCCCTTGCCCGCGGGAGGCCCGGGGTCCATCTCCCGGTCGACCGCCTGCTCCTGGGTGTCGTTCATGTCCGAGTTGACGCCGGCGGTGCCGTTCCGCTGGTCCCGCCCGTGACCGGTCCCCGCGTAGTCGATGCCCGACCAGGCCATCTCCCGGTCGCGGGTGGTCAGCGGCTGGACGTCGCGCGACGGGGGGGGGTCCCTGTACTGGTCACATGCCGCGACGATGACGGCGGCGCACACCACGACCCAACGGTGCATCGTTTCCATCCTGTGCAGTGGCTCCCGAGGCGCTTCCGGTCGGCTCTCCTAGCCGGTCCGGGGTCGCTTGGCCACAGCTGGATGATCGGAGGAGTCCTAGGAGGCGCAGCGCGCACAGCGGCCGCGGACGTGGATCTCTGCCGAGGACCGCGCGGCCAGTGCCGGGGAGAGCGTCACCGCGTCGATTGGGAGGCACTCCAGCGCCCCGCACTCGGTGCAGCTGAAGTGGGGGTGGTTCTGCTCGTGGCGCCGCGTGTCCAGCCCCCGCAGGTCGAACCGCCACACGTGGTCGCCGAGGTCCCGCCGGTGCGCCAGGCCACGCTCGGTCAGGTCCATCAGGATGCGGTAGACCGTGGTGCGGTCCATCCCGTCCTGAGGGAGCAGTGCCACCATCTCGGGGTGGCTCATGGGCCGGACGGCCTTCTGCAGCGCCTCGTAGACGCGCAGCCGTTGCTCTGTCACCCGGAGTCCGGCCTCGCGCAGGGCCCGACGCGCGTCCATGCCGCGCACCATCGTGCCGCCCGGGTGCTCGCCATTGGTCCAGGACGCGGTCTCGGGGCTGGCCATGGTCTCCTCCCTCGCAAGACCCCGGAGCCCCGGGGCGTTCAGGTGTGTTGCCCGAAGCAAGGGAGTCGCCAACGCCAAGCTCAGCGATTCCAGGCGCTTGGATCGAGAGCGCGTCGCGAAGTTCAAACGCCTCACATTCGCTGATGCAAGCGAATGACATCTTATGCTGCTACCCCATCCCTCCCTTGAACCGCCGGCCCCCGAGCAGGTGGAGGTGCAGATGGAAGACGGCCTGACCCGCATCCGGCCCGTTGTTCATCACCAGGCGATAGCCAGACTCGGCGATTCCACGCTCCGCCGCGACCCGCGAGGCGGTGAGGACGAGGTGGCCGATCAGCTCCCGGTCCTCGGGGGTGACGGCGTCGTTGGAGGGGATGTGCTGGAGCGGCACGAAGAGCACGTGCACCGGGGCCTGCGGATTGATGTCCTCGAAGGCGAGGCATCGGTCGTCGCGCATCACCAGCTTGGCGGGGATCTGCCCGTCCCTGATCTTGCAGAACACGCAATCGGACATGGCGCTGACTCTGCCCTGGGCCACTCCCGCGGGCCAAGGCCTCATCCGGTAACTCACCGCGGCATCGTCACCCGGCGCCCTCGATCGGACACCGGCCTCCGGAGGCGTCAGGATGGCCCGCGGTGGAGCGGTCCGGTACCGGATGTCCTCTTCGCGGTCACGGTACGCCCGTGAGGGGCGGGCGATGGCTCATCCTCGCCGCGCTCCTTCCGGCCGCGGGGCTGGCCGAGCCCCGGACGTACCGGGTGGCCTCCCCGGCCGAGGGGAGCAAGGCCGAGGCGGTGGTGGTGTACAGCCTCGGCTCGCACACCCAGGTCGCCCAGGAGATCCGCGGCGGGGTGACGCTGGACCCCACGACGCTCGCCTCGGGGTCGGGCGCGGTGGTCGTCCCCATCGCCGGCATCCGCGGCGATGGAGGCACCCGCGACTGCCACATGCGCGAGGCGCTCGGGCTGGACTACGCCGCGGGTGGCCGCTTCCCCAAGGAGCACGTCTGCGACGGCCAGGACCGGCTCCCGGCGAGTGGTGCCGAGGCGGTGGCCTTCCCCGACATCCGGCTCGAGGTGCTCGGGTCGCGGCCGCTGGATGAGCTGGCGCTGCTCGAGGCCGGGAAGCCGGTGCGGGTCGAGCTCGACGTGCGCTGGACCCTTCACGGCGTGGCGCGTCCCGGGCGGGAGCTGGTGCGTGTGCTCCGGGACGGCGCGGGGCTCCGGGCACGCGGCCGCTCCACCGTGAACCTCGCCGAGCACGGCGTGCAGGTGAGGCCGACCAAGGTGCTGTTCGCGGAGATCAAGGTCGGCGACGCGGTGACCGTCACCTACGACCTGCGGCTCGTGCCGGTCTCACCGTGATCGGCCGTTCAGGGCAGGTCGGACCGGTACGCAGGGTCCGGGAGGCACGGCCCATCGAAGAGACGGGCGAGCACCACCGGCCCGTCGCGGGCCACCACGGTCTGGGGAGGCACCGCAGAGGGCACGGTGAGGACGACATTGTAGTGCCGTGCTCCGCGCGGTGGACCGAGGTGCGAGTACATCGGCGCGTCTCGATGGAAGTACGTGTAGCCCCCGGCCCAGGCGATGTGCGTCGCCTCCACCTTGAGGCCGCACAGCGCGGGGAGCTCGCTGGCCACGAGCAGGAGGCGGTTCACCGGCCCGAAGTCGTCGTACGCGCTCACCGCGTCCCGCTGGCCGTCATAGGCCCCGAGCTGACCAAAGGTCAGGGTGTGGAAGCGGGCGCCGGACACGACGGCGGCGAGGAGCGCGAGCCCCACCGGGAAGCGGCGGTCCACCCGGGTCCCCGCCGCGGTGAGCCCCACGCCCGCGAGCGCCATCGCCGCCGGCAACACCGGGAGGATGAACCGGAGCTCCTTGTGCGGGATGGCGCTGTGCACCGCCAGGAACACGAGCACCGCGGCCGCGAGCGCGGGAGCCCGCCGCGCCCCGAGGAGGACCGCGGGTACCAACACCGCCGAGACCACCGCCATGGACGTCCAGAGGGCGCGCAGGTAGTAGCCGGGCGGCGACGCGCCGAAGAGCGCGCCCCGCCCCTGCACCCAGTTGTAGCGCCAGTACGCCACCGGCGAGTGGAACCAGCTGCCCCAGGTCAGCCGGTCGAGGAGGCCGAGGAGCAGCGCCCAGCCGAGGAGCACCGCCGTGACCTCCGCCGCCTCCCGCCATCGCCGCCGCGCGAGCCAGGCTCCCACCAGCGCCGCGCAGAGCAGCGAATCCTGCAGCCGGAGGAGCACCGCAAACCCGAGCAGCGAGGCCCCGAGCACCCGCGCGCGGCCGGACGCGTCACGGGGCAGCGCCCAGGCGAGACCGAGCGTCACCGGCAAGGCCGACAGCGGCTCGGACAGCCCCCGCGGCGCGAAGTAGATGGCCGGCGCAGCGAGCGCCCAGAGCGCCCCGGCCGCGGCCGACTCGAGGGGCGCTGCGCCCATGCGGCGCGCGAGTCGCGCGGTGGCCCACGCCGTCAGGACGCCCACCAGCGCGAAGACAAGCTTGGCCGCGGGCACGTAGAGCGCCGGCCGGGAGAGGCCGGCGCCGCGGAAGAGCTCCAGCACGCCGGCGACGAGGCCCGGCAGCGCCCAGGTGCGCAGGCCCTCGCGGAACTCGAGCGGCACCCAGCCACGCCCCCAGACCAGGCGGTGCGCCGGCTCCAGTGACTGGTAGATCTCGTCTGGCCAGGCGATGCCCTGGTCGGTCAGGGCCAGCCAGCTGCGCAGCGCCGCCCCGGCTGCCAGCGCCGCGAGCAGGATCCACCCGGCGCGCCTCGTGTCGTCGGCCGTGTCAGCTGGAGCGTCGAGCGGCACTTGGGGGAGCCCCGTGATACATCAAGCGCATCCGTCCATGGGCTCGATCAAGATCGCGCGGCTGCTCGAGGACCGGGATTACGGGCTCCAGCTGACCCTGGTCACCGGGGCGGAGGGGCTGGGCCGGGTCATCACCAGCTCCCGCATCCAGAAGCCGGGCCTGGCGCTGGCCGGATACACCGAGCACCTCCACCCCGAGCGGGTGCAGGTCTTCGGCAACACCGAGATCGCCTACCTGAACACCCTGGACGAGGGGACCCAGCGCGAGGCGCTCAAGAAGCTCAGCGACTCGAACCTGGCGTGCGTCGTGGTCACCAAGGACCTGGCCATTCCCCGCTCGCTGGTGGACGCCTGCAGCGCCGCGCAGCTCGCGCTGATGAAGACCCCGCTGCTCTCGTCCACCTTCATCCAGCAGGTCACCGCCTTCCTGGAGGAGGCGCTCACCGAGTCCGCCAGCCTGCACGGCGTGCTGATGGACGTCATCGGGGTGGGAATTCTGTTGTTGGGCAAGTCGGGCATCGGCAAGAGCGAGATCGCCCTGGATCTGGTCACCCGCGGCCACCGGCTCGTCGCCGACGACATCGTCGAGGTCACCCGCCGGAAGCAGGACACGGTCTACGGATCCGGCAACCCCATCATCAAGCACCACATGGAGATTCGCGGCCTCGGAATCATCAACATCAAGGACCTCTTCGGCGTCGCGGCGGTGCGTGACCGGAAGAAGATCGAGCTGGTCATCGAGCTGGTCGAATGGGACCCCCATCGAGAGTACGACCGGCTGGGCGTCGAGGAGCGCTTCTTCAACGTGGTGGGGGTGGACCTGCCGCTCTCCACCATCCCGGTCCGGCCGGGCCGGAACATCACCACCCTGATCGAGGTGGCGGCCCGCAACCACCTGCTCAAGCTCCAGGGCCACCACAGCGCCAAGGAGTTCGCCGAGCAGCTCAACCGCGCCATCGCCGAGGGCGCCATGCGGAGGACCCTGGGCGAGGAGGTGGAGTGATGGACGTCCCGGCGAACGAGCGCCGGCGCATCGTCATCCTCACCGGGGTGTCGGGGTCCGGGAAGTCCACCGCCGTCCGGGCGCTGGAGGACGCAGGGTACTTCTGCATCGACAACCTCCCGGTGGTCCTGCTGCCGCAGCTCACCGGGCTCGCCGAGCTGGCACAGCCGGACACCCGGCTCGCCCTGGTCGTCGACGCTCGCGAGGGAGAGATGCTGCGCAAGGCGCCCGGCATCCTCGCCCGGCTCAGGGCCGAGGGGCACCACGTGGAGCTGGTGTTCCTCGACGCCTCGGACGAGAGCCTGGTTCGCCGCTTCTCGGAGACCCGGCGGCGGCATCCCCTGGCGCCCGAGGACAGCGTTCCGGCCGGCATCGCCCGGGAGCGGGAGCTCCTCGCCGACCTCCGTGACCTGGCGGACCAGGTCATCGACACCTCGCAGCTCAACGTTCACGACCTCAAGCGGCTGGTGATGGCCCGCTTCGGCGAGTCCAGCGCGTCGGTCCCGAGCCTCACCGTCATCTCCTTCGGCTACCGCTACGGGGTTCCGCCCCAGGCCGACCTGGTCTTCGACCTGCGGTTCCTGCCCAACCCGTACTTCGTGCCCGAGCTCAAGCCGCTGACCGGGGAGGACCCGCGGGTCGCCCGCCACGTGCTCGACCGGTCGGAGACCCAGGAGTTCCTCGACCGCATCGTGGACCTGGCGCAGTTCCTCTTCCCGCGGTACCAGCGCGAGGGGAAGGCGTACCTGACCGTCGCCCTCGGCTGCACCGGCGGGAAGCACCGGAGCGTCGCGGTGGCCGCAGCCCTCGCCCAGCGTCTGGGCGCCGGCGGGGCCGGGGTGCAGCTCCAGCACCGGGACATCGAGAAGGAGTAAGCGAGCAAGCTCGACGGAGAGCGATCCAGGTCTGTTACTGGCGCGCAGAAGTTTCGCCGAGGTCGTTCTCACCCAGGGGTCCCTCGGGACGCCGGCTGGACACCCCCCGTCAGCGCCTTATTCTCTGCATGGCGTGAAGATCCGATGCGCGGCGCGTGTCGAATGGTTGCAGCCCACGGCATCGTGGGAGTAGGGAGCCGCGGCGGACTGCAGAGAGGTGTCACATGGTCGGGCTCGTGGTTGCAGCCCATGGTCGTCTGGCGCAGGAGCTGGTGGCGACCGCCGAACAGATCATGGGGTCTTTGCCCGAGGTGGCGACGGTGAGCATCGAGCCGGGCACCTCGGCGGAGAGCATTCGCGCCCAGATGCGCGCGGCGGTGAAGGAGCTGGACCATGGGGAGGGCGTGCTCGTCCTCGCCGACCTGTTCGGTGGCACGCCGTGCAAGGAGTCGCTGCTGCTGTGCGGGAAGGAAAACGTCGAGGTGCTCGCCGGGGTGAATCTACCCATGCTGATGAAGGCGGCCTCGCTCCGGAAGGAGCACCTTCCGTTGCACGACCTGGCCGAGTCGCTGCTCACCTACGCCCAGCGCAACATCCGCTTCGCCTCCGAGCTGGTACGCGACGCCGCCGGGCGCCACGTCGCCTCCTGAGGAGACCGTCAGGGCGGATCCGTACAGTCCGCCCCGTTCGAGACCCCGAGCCCACGTGATCTCCTTTCTTCGCATCGACGGCCGGCTCATCCACGGCCAGGTGGTCGAGGCCTGGCTGCCGGTGCTCAAGGTCGCGCGGGTGGTGGTGGCGGACGACGAGGCGGCGCACAGCCCGTTGATGAAGACCGCGATGGGCCTGGCGGTCCCGCCCGAGCTCGAGGTGGACATCCGCCCGCTGCGCGCGGTGCCCTACCCGGCCATTGCCGCCGACAGCGTCCGCACATTGCTCCTGCTCCGTGACATCCAGGCGCTCATGGAGGCGAAGAAGGCCGGTCTTCCGCCGACCCGGGTGAACCTGGGCAACGTCCACCACGGCCCGATGCGCCGGCAGGTGTCCGCCTCGGTGTTCCTCAACGTCGAGGAGATGGAGCAGCTCAAGGCGCTCCATGATGCCGGCTGGGAGATCGAGGCCCGCGGAGTCCCATCGGAGCGCCCGGTGACCTTCACCGAGATGGTGGAGCGCTTCGGGAAGGGCTAGACAGCGCTCCCATGCAGGTCGGCTGGAGCCACCTCGCGCTCGCCGGGGCCTGGGGCACGCTGGTCAGCCTCGAACGGCGGGCATTCCTTCAGGCGATGTTCAGCCGTCCGCTGGTGGCCGCCACCGGGATGGGGCTGCTGCTCGGGCAGCTCCAGACGGGGCTCTACCTGGGGATGATCCTCGAGCTGTTCTACCTGGGCACGGCCTCGCTCGGCGCGGCGCTTCCCGAGAACGACACCCTCGCTGCCAGCGGCACCACCGCCGCGGCGGCGATGATGGCCGCGCAGACCGGCGGCGGGGGAACACCGGCCATCTGGAGCCTGTCCCTCATCCTGTTCTCCGGGCTCGGGCTGCTCGGCCGGGCGGTGGACCGCCGCGTCGAGGCCTACTCTGCGACCCTGAGCGTGCACGGGCTGGAGCTCGCCGAGCACGGTGAGCTCGAGCGGGCGGTGCGCCAGAACCTCTGGGGCATCTGGCCCTACGCCCTCGTCTACTTCGTGCTCAACCTCGCCTGCGCCGGGCTGGGGCTGTGGATCGGCACCCTCCTTCCGCGGGTCCCGCTGGTGGTGCTGCGCGGGCTCGCCTGGGCGTTTCCCGCGATGGCCTCGGTGGCCGCGGCCATCGCGGCACGGGGCTCGCACGCCCGGAACGCTGCGCTCTGGGGACTGGTGGGCGCCGCCACGATGACCGCGGCCACGCTGGTCCTCGCCTGGGTGACCGGATGATCGGCCCCGGAACGCACCTGCCGCGCTCGGTGAAGCTGCGCGTCTTCCTGCGCTCGCTCCTGCTCCAGGCCAGCTGGAACCCCAAGGGGATGCAGAACCTCGGCCTGGTGTACGCGCTCTACCCCGCGCTCCTCCGGCTCTACCCCGATCCCCAGAGGCGGCGGGAGGCGGTGCAGCGCCATCTGACCTTCTTCAACACCCACCCCTACGTCGCCGCGGCCATCGTGGGCGGGGTGCTCTACCACGAGGAGCGCATCGCAGCCGGCGAGGAGGATGCGCGCCGGGTCAACGAGTTCAAGAGCGCGCTGATGGGCCCCCTGGCGGCGCTGGGCGACGGGTTCTTCTGGCTCTCGCTCCGGCCTGCGGCAGGCGCGGTGTGCGCGGCGCTGGTGCCCTGGCTGGGGGCCTGGGCGGCCGTGCTGTTTCTCGTCCTGTACAACGTGGTGCACTTCACGCTGCGCGCCCAGCTGTTCCGGATGGGGCTCCAGCTGGGCGACCGTCTGGTGGAGGCGGTGGCCCGGGCCCGGCTTCCGTCGCGGGGTGCTCGCCTCCGGGCGGTGGCCGCGGCCAGCGCGGGTGCGGCGGCAACGTACCTGGCCTTCGCCTTCGGGGCGCAACAGGGGGGCGTCGGGGGGTGGCTCCTCGCTGGTGGTTGTCTCGCCCTGGGGGCGCTCAGTTACGTTCTCGTCGCCAGGAAGGTTCCCACCGCGGTGCTCACGGCCGTGGCGGCGTTGCTGGCGGGGTGCCTCGGGGCCTGGCTGTAGGATGCATGGGGAGAGGTGATGTCGTCGGAGAGCGCGGAAGGCGAGTTCACCATCATCAACCAACTCGGGCTCCACGCCCGGGCGGCCGCCCAGCTGGTGCAGCTCGCCAACCGCTGCAAGTGCGAGGTCACCCTCAGGACCGATTCGGAAACGGTGAACGGAAAGTCGATCATGGGTGTGCTGATGCTGGCGGCGGCCCAGGGGCAGGTGCTCACGGTGTCGGCGGTGGGCCCGGACGCGGCGGACTGCGTCCGGGAGATCGGAGAGCTCATCGCCACCCGCTTCGGGGAGGCGCAGTGAGGATGGCCCGGTGAGCACCCAGGCGATCAGTCTCAAGCTCCAGGCCATCGGCGCGAGCCCGGGCATGGCCGTGGGGCGGGCGTTCGTCCTCGACCGCCGGCGGGTGCGGACTCCGAAGCTGAAGCTCGGGGTCCAGGAGGTCGAGCGGGAGCTGATGCGGTTCAAGACCGCCATCGACCTCTCCGAGCACCAGCTGCGCGAGCTCAAGGAGCGGCTGGAGCAGAGCGATGGCAAGGACCACGCGCTCATCCTCGAGGCCCATCGGCTGATGCTCCGCGACCCGATGCTGGTCGACGAGGTGAACAAGCTCATCGCCTCGGATCAGATCAACGCCGAGTGGGCGGTTCGCCGGGTGACGCGGAAGATCAAGCACCTCTTCGACGAGATCCCCGACGAGTACTTCCGCGAGCGCCGGGCGGACGTGGACTTCATCGCCGACCGCATCGTCCGGAACCTGCTCGGCCAGGTGGTGGACGTCGAGGAGGAGGTCCCCGAGGGCGCGGTCATCGTCGCCCACGATCTCTCCCCGGCGGACGCGGCGATGCTGGCCCGGACCGGGCGGGTGGCGGCGTTCGTCACCGACGTGGGCGGCTCGACCAGCCACACCGCCATCGTGGCCCGGGCGCGGAGCACGCCTGCGGTCGTCGGCGCGGGGCGGGTGTCCGAGCAGATCTCCCCTGGCGACATCGTCGCCGTGGACGGGTCGCGCGGGCTGCTCTGGGTGAACCCGCCGGCGGGGACGTTGACCGACATCCGGGCGGATCTGGAGAAGCTCCTGGCGCGGGGGCGCGAGGCGCTCCAGGGGGCGCAGCTGCCGGCGGTGACCACCGACGGGTTCCGGGTGCGGATGCACGGGAACATGGAGTTCCTGGAGGAGATCCCCGAGCTGCTCGCCGCCGGCGCCGAGGGCATCGGGCTCTACCGGACCGAGTTCCTCTTCCTCGACCGGCTGGAAGCGCCGAACGAGGAGGAGCACTACCTCGCCTACCGGAGCGTGCTGGAGAAGCTCGGCGGGCGGCCGGTGACCATCCGCACCGTCGACCTGGGCGGAGACAAGATGCCTGGCTTCCGGAAGGCCGAACGCGAGCCCAACCCGGCGATGGGGCTGCGGGCCATCCGCTACTCGCTCCGGCAGCGGGAGATGTTCCGCTCGCAGCTGCGGGCGCTGCTCCGGGCGAGCGTGCACGGCAACCTCCGGATCATGTTTCCGCTGGTGTCAGGAGTCGCGGAGCTACGGGAGGCTCGGAGCGAGCTGGAGCATTGCCGGTCCGAGCTGTCGCGCGAGGGGGTGCCGATGAGCGGCCGGTTCCCGGTGGGCATCATGGTCGAGACGCCCAGCGCGGCGTGGATCGCCGACCGGCTCGCCCAGGAGGCGGACTTCTTCAGCATCGGGACCAACGACCTCATCCAGTACACGCTGGCCATCGACCGGCAGAACCGCGACGTCGCATACCTGTACAAGCCGCTGCACCTGGCGGTCCTGCGCTCCTTGAAGGCCATCGCCGACGCGGGCCAGGCTGCTGGCATCCCCGTGTCCATGTGCGGGGAGGTGGCGGGAGACCGTCGCTTCACCCTGATGCTGCTCGCGCTGGGCCTCGACGAGCTGTCGATGCCTGCCGGGCAGATCCCGGTGGTGAAGGAGCTGATCCGCCGCTGCTCGCGAGCGGACGCGGTGCAGGCGCTGGACGAAGCGATGAAGCTCACCACCGCCGAGGAGATCGACCGGCACCTCCGGGCAATGGAGGCGCGGCTGGGAATCGAGATCGGCTGACGTTCCGGGGGCGCGGCCCTCGGAGCCCGCTCACGGCGTTCCTCGGTCAGGGCCGGCGCGGCTGCTCACCCCGCAGGCTGGGCTGATCTCGCCGGAGGAGCTCGGTCAGGTGGTCGATCGCGGCCCGGACCCTGGGCAGGGCGCGGACCTCGCGGTGGACTCCGAGCCACAGCCGCCGCTCGGGAGGGGGGACGGGCGGGTCGAGCCGCTCGAGTCCGGGCGTGGCGTCCCCGACGAGGCGCGGCAGGCAGGCGAGACCGAGACCCGCGGCGGCCATCGCCGCGAGCCCCTCGCGCCCGTTGGTACGAGCGCCGGGCTGCGCCTCGCCAGCCACCTCGCGCAACCAGGGCCGGTCGGCCGTCGGCACCTCCTCGTCCATCGTGAGAAGCAGGTGCCCTGCGCAGCCGAGCGCGAAGTCGGGCTGGCCACGCGCTCTCAGGTAGTCGCGGGCGGCGAAGAGGCCATAGGCGATGCGGGCCACTTCCCGCTGGAAGACGGCCTGCTGCTGGAAGGCCGCGGGGCGGAGCGCGATGTCCGCTTCCCCGCGCGCGAGATTGGCCCAGCGGGCGCTGGTTTGGCGGGCCGGCAGTCGGCGGCCGGACCGGTGGAAGCCGTGGCCTTCGACGCCTTCACGCTGCTCGACTTCCGCCAGCTCCCAGCGACGGCGGAGCGTCTCTTCCCTGGGCAGGGCCTGCGCCTGGAGGAGCTGTGGCGCACCCGGGTCTTCGAGTACAGCTGGCTCCGCGTGCTGGGTGGGCAGTATCGCGACTTCGAGGCGGTGAGCGCCGATGCGTTCGGCTTCGCCTCCGCGATGCTGAAGCTCTCGCCCCCCGCCGGGGTTCGCCGCGAGTTCCTCGAGACCCTCGTTCATCTCTCCCCCTGGCCCGAGGCCGTGGCCACGGTGACGCGGCTCCGGGCGATCGGACTGAAGCTCGCCTTCCTCTCCAACTTCACGCCGGGGATGCTGGCCTCGGTCAGCCAGGGCACGGGGCTCGACCGGCTGATGGACGCGCCGCTGAGCACGGACTCGGTCCGCAGCTACAAGCCGGCCCCGAGGGCCTACCAGCTCGCGGTCGACGCGTTCCGGCTGCCGAAGGAGCGCATCGCCTTCGTCGCCCATGGCGGCTGGGACGCCGCGGGTGCCGGGTGGTTCGGCTTCCCCACGTACTGGATCAACCGCCTCGGCGTCGCGGGCGACGAGCTCGGCGTCCCTCCGGTCGCGACGCTCTCATCGCTCTCACCCCTGCCGGATCTCCTCTCCGGAGGCGCGGCACCCCCGAGGCCGACGGACTGAGGCGTGAGACTCCCTCTGCAGGGCGAGCCGCCCCGGGGCTCCAAGGGGTTGCGTCTTGCCCGCACGGGCTATTCCTGTCTCGAATGCGCGACGCCCAGCGTGCGACGGAGCCACTCCTCCCGATCCCTGCGGACCTGGGGCGCTTCCATGGCGTGGCTGGTGGCGTAGGTGCGGAGCTCGCCGCGCCCGGCAGTCGCCTTGCGCCAGACCTCGATCTGCTCCGCGGGGACGTAGAAGTCCTGCTGGGCGAGCTGGACGAGGAGGGGACCCTCGAGCGCCGGCAGCGCGTCGATGGGATCGAGGGGGGCGAGCCGGCGCCGGTACTCCTGTTCGTCGGTGGGCCGCTTCTTCGAATCGTAGAACATCCATTGCTCGAAGCGCGGGGTGAGCGCGAGCAGCACGTGACAGCGCGGCCGACCATCGGCCCCCGCGGCCAGCACCCCCGTCATTCCCCCGAAATCGTGACCGACCACCGCCAGCTTGCCCGGGTCGACCCCGGGCTCCTGTCCGAGGAGATCCAGCCCACGCCGGAGCGAGACCACCTGGGTGGTGAACGCCGCAGGATCCTCGTCCATCGCCCGCTGCTCGTACCACCCGGGCTGACTCCACAGCGTGTCGACGAGGAGCGACACCGCGCCGAGCTGGGCCAGCGCCACCGCCTCGTCGAGGAACTCGGTCCGGTTGCTCGTCGCGGGCTCGCCGAGCCAGTGCACCCAGAGGACGGCGGGCCCACGCTTCGCTCCCTCGAGAGGGCGGACCAGCGTCGCGGGCACGGGGGGCGTGCCGGGCGCGCCGGCGTAGGTCAGCTCGACGACGCTCGTCCCCGCGCGGTCGGAGGCCGAGAGCACCTGGACGTCGAGCGGCGTGCCGGGGTCCGGGAAGCGGGCGTCGTACGCGCGCGACGCCTCGGGCCGGGGGGGCGCAGCCGGGCGAGACCCCTGGCTGCCGGGTGCCGCGCAGCCGAGGCAGATGGGGAGGAGGAGAAGGGCGAGGGACGGTCGGGGCATGCGCTCCGCGGGCACTCTCGACGGCGGACCGGGCTGGCCGCAACGGGCTCTGCAGTGGAAAAGGACTGGCGAGCAGCGGTCCGGCTGGGCTGTGCTGTGGGAACCCACGGAGCCGCCATGGCCAAGCGCCGCCGGAAGCCGAAGGTCGACGAGGCGTACCAGTACGAGGTCTACCCGCCGGGCACGGTCTCGCTCGGCGAGGTGGACCTCTCCATCCGCGTCCCGGGCGACGAGGCCTACGAGCAGGAGCTGAAGCGGCGGCAGCGCGAGGTCTTCGGCCTTCAAGTCAGGATGTTCCAGGGCGGCCACCGCGCGATCTTCGTCTTCGAGGGGTGGGATGCGGCGGGGAAGGGCGGCTGCATCAAGCGGCTCACCGCCGAGCTCGACCCCCGAGGGTACAAGGTGTGGCCCATCGGCCCGCCGGACGAGGAAAGCCGCCGCCACCACTACCTCTGGCGATTCTGGAACCGGCTCCCGGGCCGCGGCGAGGTCGCGGTGTTCGACCGCAGCTGGTACGGCCGGGTGCTGGTGGAGCGGGTGGATGGGCTGGCGAAGAAGGCGGAGTGGAGGCGGGCCTACGACGAGATCAACGCCTTCGAGCGGATGCTCACCTCGGACGGCGTGCAGATGACCAAGTTCTTCCTCCACATCGACCAGAAGACCCAGCTCGAGCGGTTCAAGGCCCGGGAGACCGACCGGTTCAAGAACTACAAGATTGGCCCCGACGACTGGCGCAACCGGCGCAAGTGGAAGGACTACGAGGCCGCGGTCACCGAGATGCTCGACCGCACCCACCGCCCGGACGCGCCGTGGGTGCCGATCTCCGCAAACGACAAGCACCACGCCAGGCTGGAGGTGCTGCGGCTCTGCGCCGACGTGATGGCGGCGGCGCTGGAGCGGGGACGCTGAGCGCGCCGCTCCCCGGTGCTCAGCGCGGGGCCTCGATCTTCACCGGGCCGAACTGCTTCAGCGAGTCCTCGACCACGGTGCGGTCGCCCACCACCACCAGCGTCATCCGGGATGGGTCCAGGTACTGGCGAGTGACCCGGGTGATGTCTGCCGGCTTCAGGGCCTCCACCCGAGGCAGGTAGGTCTGGAGCCAGTCCGCAGGGAGCCCGTACAGGTCGACGAAGCGCAGCTGGGCGATGATGCCGGCGCGGCTGCTGTTGCGGAGCACGAACGTTCCAGCGACGTACTTCTGGATCCCGGTGAGCTCCTCGGCGGTGGGAGGCTCCTTCCGGAGATGCTCGACCTCCGCCAGCACCTCCCGCAGCGCGGCGGCCGTGTCCTTGGTGGTGACGTCCGCCTGCTCGACCCAGACGCCCACGCCGGGGTGGACTCCCAGCGCGCTCCGCGGCGAGTAGGTGTAGCCGTGCTTCTCCCGGATGTTGGCGGTGATGCGGCTGCCGAAGCTTCCGCCGAGCAGCGTGTCGGTGACCACCAGCGGGATGTAGTCCGGCGAGGTGGGGGGCACGACCGGCAAGCCGATGCGCACCGTCGACTGGACCGCGCCCGGCCGGTCCACGAGGAAGACCCGCTTGCCCGCGTGCGGAGTGGGCCTGGGCCTGGCCGGCGCCTTCGCCTTGCCCCAGCCGCCGAATGCCTCCTCGATGGCCGCGCGCACCGCGGCCGGATCGAAGCGCCCCACCACGTAGAGGTGCGCCCGGTCCGCGCCCGCGTATCGCGTCCACAGCTGGCGCGCCTGCTCCAGGGTGAACGTCTCCACCTCCGCGGCGACCGGGAGCACCCGGCCGTAGGGGTGGCTTCCATAGATGGCCCGGGCGAACGCCTCCTCGGCCAGGGGCTGTGGCTGACTCCGCTGGATCGCCACCTCGCGCAGGAGGTCGCCCTTGAGACGCGCCAGCTCGGCCGCGGGGAAGGACGGGGTGCGCGCGACCTCCGCGACCAGCCTCACCGCCTCGGCGGTCGAGTCGCCGAGGCATTCCATCTCCAGCGAGGTCTCGTCCTCGCGCACGTTCACCGCCACCGCACCGCCGAGCTTCGCCGCAACCTCGGCGACCTGGATCGCGCTCTTCGTCCCGGTGCCCTGGAGCAGCAGCTTGCCGGTGAGGTCGGTCAGGCCGGTCTGCCCCGCGGGCTCGTCCACGTTTCCGAGACGCACCACCAGCGAGACGTTCGACTTGGGCACGGCGCCGTACGGGACCAGCGTGACCTGGACTCCGTTCCGGAGCTTGAACCGCGTGGTGGCCGGGAGCTCGAAGGGCGGGGTCGGTCCGGGGACCGGCGGGGTCTCCGGCGCGGCGAGGGCGAGGGTGGAGCCGAGCAGCGAGAGGCCGGCCAGGGTGCGCAGCATCACTTGCCTCCCGCCGGCTGCAGGGCGACCACGGTGCGGTTGGTGGGGCGGAGCCACTCCTGGGCCGTCCTCTGGATGAGCTCGGGCGTCACCGCGAGCAGGCTGGGCTCGATGCGGTTCACCGCCGCAGGGTCGCCGTCGAACAGGGCATGGGTGGCGAGCAGATCTGCCCGGCCGAAGCCGTACAGTCGCTCGAGGTCTGCGTAATAGGCGCTCCGGGCCTTGACCCGTGCGCGGTCCAGCGTCTCCTGATCGACGGGCGCTCGGCGCAGCGGCTCGATGGCCGTGTCGATGGCCGCGACGATCTCCTTCGGCGAGTGCCCGGTGTCGTGGAAGAGAGAGGCCATCCAGAGCATCGGGCCCTGGTAGTCGTACTGGTTGCCGAGGAGGTTCGCGCCGCCCTCCACTTCGCCGGTCAGCCCGCGCTTCTGCACCAGCTCCTGGTACAGCCGGCTGTCCGGACCCTCGACGAGGATCTGCTGCAGCAAGGCCATGGCCCAGAACTCGGGAGAGCCGCGCGGAGGCATGTGGTAGGCGACGGCCAGCGCCGGCCGCTGCGCCAGCTTGTCGTCCACGGTCTTCCACTGCTCCTCGGTCTGCGGGGGCTCGGTGAGGTCGGGAACCGGCGGCACGTCGGCGCGGGGAATCCCCTCGAAGTACTTCGACACCCAGGCCTTCACCGGGCCCGGGTCGAAGTTGCCGCTCACCACCAGCGCGGCGTTGTTGGGCGCGTAGTAGGTCGTGAAGAACTGCTGGACGTCCTGGAGCGTGGCCGCGTCGAGGTCGCCCAGGTCGCCGTAGAAGTTGTGGGCGTTGTACCAGTTCTTGTTCGCCAGCTGCGGCACGGTGAGCCACGGCCAGCCGCCGTAGGGCCGGTTGAGCACGTTGACCCGCACCTCGCTCTTCACCACGCCCTGCTGGTTGGTGAGGTTGTCCTGGGTCACCTTGAGGCCACGCATCCGGTCCGCCTCGGCCCAGAGCATCGTCTCCAACACGTTGGCCGGGACCACCTCGAAGTAGTTGGTGAAGTCGAAGCGGGTGGAGCCGTTGAGGATGCCGCCGTTCCGCTGCACCAGCTGGATGAAGGCGAGCTTCCCGAGGTTCTCGCTGCCCTGGAACATCATGTGCTCGAACAGATGCGCGAAGCCGGTGCGGTTGCGCGGCTCGATGCGGAACCCGATGTGGTAGTAGACGCCGACCGTCACGATCGGCGCGGTGGTGTCGCGCGAGAGCACCACCTTGAGCCCATTGGTCAGGGTGTAGAACTCGACCGGGATCTCGAACGCCGGCCGCGCGTCGGGCGGGACGAACCGTGCGGCCGCGGCGTCTGCCGCCGGCGGCGGGCTGGGCGTCGGGGCGGCGGGAGCCGGAGCGGGTGCCGGCGCGGGTGCCGCCGGGGAATGCGCGCACCCGAGCGCGAGGGCGAGCGACAGGCAGAAGAGAATCCTCATGGCGGGGGGGCTCGTAGTCTCCGGACGGCCTCCTCGACAAGGGCTCTTCCGCGGATGGCGGGCTCGGCCGGCCCTCTTCGTCCACGCGGTCACGTCTTGAAATGGGAGGCCGGCGGGGGGTTCTGGTAGAGGTCCGGTCATCCCCATGCGCAGCCGGTGTCCCCCAGCGACCTGCGACGACCGATGCCCTTCCGGGCGGCCGCGCTCCTGGCATCGGGCCAGGTGCCGTGCGTAGCGCGGTCCCCCTGCTGGTGGTGGCGGCGGTGCTCTTCTCGGGCCTGGGCAGCCCTGCGGGCGGGACCCATCCGGACGAGGGCCTGTACCTTCAAGCCGCGCGCGAGATGCACGACCGCGGCGACTGGCTCACCCCCACCGTCGACGGCGGCCCGGACTTCACCAAGCCGCCCCTGCTCTACTGGGCGATGGGGCTCGCCTTCTCCCTGTTCGGAGAGACGCTCTGGGCGGCGCGGCTGCCGGTCGCGCTCGCTGCGCTGGCCCTGGCCTGGGTGACGGGGCGCCTCGCCCGTCGCGTCGCGGGAGAGGCCGCCGAGCCGGTGGCGATCCTCGTCGTCGGGACCTGCCTCGGGGTCCTCCGCTACGCCCGCGTCGACCTGATGGACGTCCCCCTGGCCCTGGCCCTCGCCGTCGGGCTGTGGACGCTCTGGCGCGCGGCCGAGGGCGGCTCGCCACGGCTGTTGCTGCTGACAGGGGTGGCCGCGGCGGCGGCGACGCTGCTCAAGGGCCCGGTGGGGCCGCTTCTCATGGTTCCACCGGCGACCGTGTACCTCTCGCGGCGCGGCTGGCCGAGGGCCCTCGTGCCCTGGCTGGTCGCGGCCGGCGTGCTCGCGCTTCTGCTCGCCGCGCCCTGGTACGTGGCGATGGCGGGCCGGTACGGCGAGGCCTTCGTCGGCCGCTTCTTCGGCACCGAGAACCTGGGCAAGTTCCGCTTCGCCTGGACCGTGGAAGGCGAGCTCGGGCTCCTGCTCGCCGCCCCGGTGCTTCTCCTCCCCTGGACGCCGCTGGTGCGGGTGCGCGGGCCCGGCGCCGCTCTCGCCTGGCCGTGGGTCGTGGGTTTGCTCTTCGTCTACAGCCTGCCCGGGCTGAAGCACCCGCACTACGTCTTGCCGGCGCTCGCGCCCATGGCGGTGCTGGCCAGCGGGGCGCAACCCGGATCGCGGCGCATCGGCAGCATGGTGCTCCTGCTCGCCCTCGCGGTGGCCGGGGCTCTCGCGCTGCGGTTCCCGCTCGCCGCCCCGGTCCGGCTCGGGCTGGGGTGCGCGATCTCGCTGCTTGCGCTCTCGGCGGCGGCGATGGGCCGTGGCGCCGTGCTGGCGAGCACGGTGGGCTTTGCCGGTGCGGCGGTGCTCCTCTTCGCCAGCGTCCTCCCCCGCGCCGTTCCGCCCCCGGTCCCGTCCTGGGTCGGGGAGCGGGCGGGGTCACGGCCGCTGTTCACCGCCACGCAGAACCCGGGCCTCTACTCGTTCCTGGTGGGGCGCTCGGTGCACCGTGCGTCCGGGGAGGCCCAGATGCTCCGTGCACTGCAGGAGGGTGAGGCGCTCCTGGTCACCCGGGAGGAGCGGACGGAGCTACCTCCCGCGGTGACTGCGCGGCTCGTCCCCCTCGCCAGCTGGCCCCGGCTCCGGGGGCGGCTCTCGATTCGCGAGGTGGTTTACGCCTGGTTACGGGCCGATCCGAGCGCGCTGTTCGAGCCAATGAGCCTGGAGATCCTCGGAATCCCGCCTTAGCTTTGACTGGTTTGACGGAGGGAGCGACGGATCGATAGTGTCCCGCGCCCTTTCAGGAGCACACGGAAGACATCGCCATGCCCAAGGATTTCCTGTTCACCTCCGAGTCGGTCACCGAGGGCCACCCGGACAAGGTGGCCGATCAGATCAGCGACGGCGTCCTCGACGCGATCATCGCCGGGGACCCGCGCGGCCGGGTGGCCGTGGAGACGCTGGTGAAGACCGGTCTGGCCATCGTGGCCGGCGAGGTCACCACCAGCACCTACGTCGACATCCCGAGCATCGTCCGCAGCACCATCGTCCGCATCGGCTACACCCACAGCGACATGGGTTACGACGGCCACACCTGTGGCGTGATGGTGGCCATCGAGGGCCAGAGCCAGGACATCGCCCGCGGCGTGGACAACGACAAGGAGCAGGGCGCGGGCGACCAGGGGATGATGTTCGGCTACGCCTGCAACGAGACGGCCGAGCTGATGCCGGCGCCCATCCACTACGCGCACGCCCTGACCCGGCGGCTCGCGGACGTGCGGCGCAAGTCGCTCCCCTGGCTCCGGCCCGACGGGAAGAGCCAGGTGACGGTGCAGTACGTGAATGGCAAGCCGGTGCGCATCGACACCGTCGTCGTCTCGACCCAGCACGCCGACAGCGTCTCCAACAAGAAGATCCACGAGGCGGTGCGCGAGGAGGTCATCCTCAAGGCGCTGCCGAAGAAGCTGCTCGACAAGAAGACCCGCTTCTTCATCAACCCCACGGGGCGGTTCGTCATCGGCGGCCCGATGGGCGACTCGGGCGTCACCGGCCGGAAGATCATCGTGGACACCTACGGTGGCATGGGCCGGCACGGGGGCGGCGCATTCAGTGGCAAGGACCCCAGCAAGGTGGACCGCTCGGCGGCGTACATGGGCCGCTACATCGCCAAGAACGTGGTGGCCGCCGGGCTCGCCGAGCGCTGCGAGGTCCAGGTGAGCTACGCCATTGGCGTCGCCGACCCGGTCTCGGTCATGGTGGAGACTTTCGGGACGGCGAAGGTCCCCGAGGAGCGCATTGCCGAGGCGATCCGCAGGACGTTTAGCCTGAAGCCGCGGGAGATCATCGACCACCTCGACCTGCTCCGCCCCATCTACCAGAAGACCGCGAGCTACGGTCACTTCGGGCGCACGGAGAAGGAGTTCACCTGGGAGCGCACCGACAAGAAGGATGCGCTCCGGGAAGCGGTGGGCGCCCGGGCGCTGCGCGCCGTCGGGGGCTGAGCGGCGTCCGAGCAGCTGGACGGGGCCAGTCCGCTCCGATTGCCCGACCACCGGGTCTGGTGGTCCTCTCTCGCTGAGCATGTTCCGGGGGATGGGTTCGAGAGCGGTCGCGATGGAGGCCAGCTCGGGGCCGGAACGTTCTCCCTCGACGTGACCGCCCCGGGCTACGCCCACGCCGCGCTCGAGGTCGAGGTCCCGGTAGCGAACGCGGACGCCTGCACCTGTCAGGTCGGGGTTCGTACCGCAGACGCGAGACGTCGCGTTGAGGCCCCTATGAGCCAGGCCGACGCTCCCTGGATGCGTCGTCGTCTCTCGTCAGCGCTCGTGGCCTTCGTGGGAGTGCCCCTAGCGCTCGTCGTCGCCTCGCCTCCAGCGTGCGTGGAGACCTGTGACTGCGCCGGGCCACTTCCGTTCCTGACGGTCAGGGTCGTGGATGGCGTCGACGCTGGTCCCATCGGCACCGCCCGGGTGAACGACGTCCCGCGCGGTTTCGAGGGCGTCTGCGCGTTCCGGAGCAAGCCCGATGGCGGCCCGGCGAGTGCCGGTCCGGTCAGCTTGACCGTGGCGGCCCAGGGGTATGAGACCCGTTCCCTGACGGTCGACGTGCCGGCGACGCAGCCCGCGGATGATGGGTGCTGCGGGGTCGGACCTCCGTACATCCCTCAGATCACGACAGTGGCTCTCCAGCCGCTCTGACGGGTGCTGGACCTGCGCTCGCGCTTCGGTCCAAGTTCCCCCGCCGTGCGAGCCGACATCATCCCCGGAGCGTCGTTCCCCGATTACGAGCTCACCGACCACACCGGCAAGCGGCGGAAGCTCTCCGAGCTGCAGGGCCCCGACCCGCTGGTCCTCGTCCTGAGCCGCGGAGGCTTCTGCCCCAAGGACCGCCGGCAGCACGAGGGGCTGGTGCAGCTCCACCGCGAGATGGAGGTCGGCTACTGCCGGATGGTCACGGTGTCGACGGACACGCTGCTCGAGCTGAACGAGTTCCGCAGCGGCGTGGGCGCGCACTGGACCTTCCTCTCCGACGCCGCGCGGAAGGTGCAGAGGGACCTGGACATCGCCGAGTACACCGACCCGACCCACAACCCGATGATCCCGCACACCCTGGTGCTTGAGCCCGGGCTCAAGGTCTTCAGCGTGTACAACGGCTACTGGTTCTTCGGCCGACCCACGGTGGAGGAGCTCCGCCGGGACCTCCGCCTGGTGCTCCAGCGCTGCCGCCCCGACTGGGACCTCTCGGACCCCGCGCTGCGCCAGGCCTGGGCCGTGGGGGAGAAGGCGCGCTTCTGGCCTTACGGGAAGACGCGCGCGCAGGTGCTGGCCGAGCAGGACGACGGCTGACCGATGCGCGTGGAGCAGGCAGCGCGAGGTCATCCAGAACGTGGCCCGGGTGCGCCACGCTCGCCTGGAAGACGTGCGGCGGGGGTTGAGGAGGCCTCGGGCCACGACACCCTCGAGCTCACCGCCGAGCAGGCGCGCAGGTTCCTCGTCCGCCGTCACTTCCTGGCGCCGCCACGGGCGCTGCCGGCGCGCGCCGAATCGGTGCTCCGGGTCGTCCGGGAGCTCGGCTCGGTGCAGTTCGATCCGCTGGAGGTCACCGGCGCGCGGAACGACGACCTGGTCCTCGCCGCGCGGATCCGCAACTACCGCCGCGGCTGGATGGAGCGGTGGCTCTACGGAGCGCGCGCCGAGCGGCAGCTCTTCGAGGCCTACAACAAGTCGCTCAACATTCTCCCGGTGGAGGAGCTGCCGGTGCACCGGGTGGACTGGGAGCAGTGGCACCGCCGCGACGGCGCGTACCAGGGTCTCCTCCACCGGCATGCCGACATCGCCCAGGCAATTCTGGAGCGACTCGAGCGCGAGGGCGCCCTTCCCGGGAGCGCGTTCGTGGAGCGGGGCGGGCAGCGCCTGCTCTGGGGCTGGGGGTCAGTGACCGTGCCCCGCGCGGTGCTCTACGCGCTGTTCCGGACCGGGCAGATCGGCATCGCCCGCCGGGTGGGAAACGTGCGGGTGTACGACCGGATCGAGCGCCTCTTCCCTGGTGCCCTGCTCGACACCCGGTTGCCGGACGAGGAGGTCCGGCGGCATCAGCTCCTGAGCCGGTTCCGCGGCGTGGGGCTGCTCGGGCTGCGCGCAGGGGCGGAGATCTGGTCCGGCACGGTGCCCGCGCGCCAGCGGCTCCGGCTCACCGAGGCGATGGTCGCCGACGGGACGCTCCGCCGGGTGCGTGTCCAGGGCGTTCGCGACGAGCGGTTCATGCTCGCCGCCGACGCCCGCTTCCTCCGCGGGGGCGCACTCCGCACCCGCGGTGTCGCGCTGCTCGCCCCGCTCGATCCGCTGGTCTGGGACCGGGAGCTGCTCCGGCAGCTGTTCGACTTCGACTACGTGTGGGAGGTGTACGTCCCGGCGAAGGCGCGCAAGCACGGGTACTACGTCCTGCCGCTGCTCTGGGGCGATCGGCTGGTGGGACGCATCGAGCCGCGCATCGACCGCAAGGCGGGCGTGCTCCGCGTGCCGGCCCCGCGGCTGGAGCATCGGATGCGCCGCTCAGAGCGGCTGGAGCTCGACGCCGCGCTCGATCGCGCGCTCGAGGCGCACCGCCGGCTCTCCGGCGCCGAGCGCATCGAGCGCGCCTGAGCATGGGTGGCGGGCCTCGCCGCGGCGGCGGACTGTCGAAGGCTCAGGACTTCTCCGGAAGCCGCTCCAGCTCCTCGAACCACGACGCGTACAGCTCCACGCCGCGCCGGGCCTGCGTCCAGTCGAAGAACTCGTTCGGCGCGTGGTAGCCGTGCTCGGGGAGACTCAGGCCCATCAGGAGCACCGGGGCGCGCAGCACCTCGGCCATGGTCGCCACCGCGGGGATGGAGCCGCCGCCACGGGTCAGGGCGAGGCTCTTCCCGAGCACCCGCTCCGACGCGCGGTCCATCGCGGCGCACTCCGGCGCGTCGACCGAGGTGACGAAGGCCGGCGCCGACCCGAGCGGGACGACCTCGACCAGGGGATCCAACTCCGCCACGAAGCGGCGGATGCAGTCGACCACCCGTGCCGGCGACTGGGCGGGGACCAGGCGGAGGCTCACCTTGGCCTCCGCCCACGCCGGGACGATGCTCTTGATGCCCGGGCCCTGGTACCCACCGCAGATGCCGTGGACCTCGAACGTGGGCTCGGTCCAGAGCCGCCGGAGCAGCTCGCGCGGCTCGTTCGCCATCAGCCGCCGGAACCCGTAGGTGCTCCGGAACCGCTCCACGTCGAAGCCGCTCCGGAGGTAGAGGTCCATCTCCTCCTCGCTCACCGGGACGATGCCGTCGCGGATGCCGGGGACGAGGATGTGGCCGCTCCGCGCGTCGAAGCACGCGGCGAGCACCCGCACCAGCCCGGCGATGGGATTGGGCGCGCCTCCGCCCACCACGCCGGAGTGCGCGTCCACCTCGGCGGTCCTGAGCTTGAGCACCAGCCCCTGGTAGCCGCGCAGACCCACGTCCATCGAGGGCTGCTCGGCCGAGACCCACAGGGTGTCCGAGACCAGCACCGCCCGGACCGGACCGAGCGTCGGCCGGTGCTCCCGGAGCAGCTCCGCAAAATGGGGGCTGCCCACCTCCTCCTCGAACTCCCAGAGCAGCTGGAAGCCGAGCGGCGACCCGCGGCGGGCGGCCTGGGCGATGGCCAGGAGGCAGGTCAGCGCCGGTCCCTTGTCGTCGGTGGTGCCACGTCCGAGGTAGCGCTCGCCGTCGATGCGCATCCGGAACGGCTCGCCCTTCCACTCGGGTTCCTCCGCGGGCTGGACGTCGAGGTGGTTGTAGACCAGCACCGATGCCCCGCGCGGGTCGCCGAAGCGGCCGTGGACGTACGGCTTGCCGCCGGCCCGGAGGAGCGTCGCCGTCCCGCCGAGGTGGCGGATGACGGCCAGCGCCGCCTCCGCGCAGGCCTCCATCTCCGGTCCCCGGCTGGGGTCCATGCTGATGGTGGGCAGCTCGACGAGCGTGCGGAGCCGTTCCTCGAAGAAGGCCCGGTGGCCCTCGGCCCAGGCCCGTGCGTCGTGGTTCACGGTCGAAGTGCCTCCACCAGCGCGGCGGTCAATTCCCGGCCACGGTGCCCTCGGGATCGAGGTCCGGGCCGTAGATGGTGAACTCGACCCCGAGCGCGCGCGGCGAGGCGAGGAGTGGACGGAGCAATCCCACCGGCACCTCGTACGACAGTCCACCGGGACGCGCGAGTCCACCGCGGGCATCCGTTCGTCGTCGAGCACGTCGGCGTCCACGTGGATCCAGACTCCCGGGTGATGGTCCAGCCGCTCGGGGACGCGGGCGGCGATCGCCCGGGGACGCAGCCCGATCCAGCGCAGCAGGTCCGGCATGCGCCGGGTGCCGGGCTCCCGTCTGGGCGCGGGTGGGGCGAGCTCCAGGTTCAACGGAGCATCAGCACCGCGCGGGGGCCTGGGTCCGCCGATCAGCATGGCGGCGCCTCCGCGAAGAGCCGGCGCGCGGTGGGGCGTTGCAGCAGCCGGTCCCGGTAGTCCCGCAGCGCCCGGAAGGGCCCGAGGTGCCCCTGTCGGCCGGCCCAGGCGAGCATCGCCGCGAGGACCAGGTCCACCACCTGCGGCCGATCGCCGACCAGCGTGTCGCGTCCGGCCACGGCGCGCTCGAGCACCGCCAGTGGGGCCGCGAGGCGTGCGGCGGCCCATGGCACGACCGCGGCGTTCCGTTCCGCGGCCGGTAGCTCCTCGGTGTGGAGGCAGATGAGGTCGAGCAGCGGCTCCACCTCGGTCACGGCAAGCATCAGCCACTGGTCGTGCGTGGCCCGCTCCGGGCTCCCGGCAGCGGGGATGAGCCCGCGCTCCGAGCGCCGGTCGGCGAGCCAGGTGCAGAGCGCCACCGACTCGAACCGCTGCACTCCGGTCTCGTCCTCCAGCACCGGCACGCGTCCGAGCGGATGGAGCCGGAAGCGTCCAGGCGCCCCGCTCTCCGGGGCCAGGACCCGTTCCACCGGCTCTCCCAGCTCGGCCAGCACCCACTCCACCCGCGAGGCCCGCGTCTGCGGCCGCCAGTACAGCTTCATCGGACGCTCCTCAGTAACCGTCAAAATGAGTTTTGATGGTTGGAGGATGGAACCGTCGATTGTCACCTGTCAAGTGGTCGTGGGGGGTTAGAGTGTGAGCATGCTCCTTCCGGGCACCCATCGCTTCAAGCTGGCCGGCGGGCACCCGGTGCTCGACTTCCTCAACACCCTGGGTGGACACCGGTTGACCCATCCTCGCGAGGACCTCGCCACGCCCGAGGACCTGGTCTCGTGGGGGCTCCAGTCCGGGTGGCTGGACCAGGAGCGCGCCCACCCGATGCTGGTGGAGATCCAGCTCCGCCCCGCCGAGGCCCGTGCCGCCCTGGCGCGTGTCCGTGCGTTCCGGGAGGCGCTTTTCCGAGTGTTCCTCGCCGTCTCCGAGGACGCCCAGCCGGCGCCCGAGCCCCTCGAGGCCTTCGAGCGGGAGGTGCGCCGGGCCTGGGCGGAGCGCCGGCTGGTGCGCGCGCCGGAGCAGGCCTACCGCTGGGTCTCCCCCGAGTCGGCGCGGCTCGAGTCGTTCGTTCCAGGGCTGGCCCTGGCTGCCTCGGACCTCCTCACCGGCCCTGACCGCCGGCGCATCCGGCTGTGCGAGGCCACGGCTCTGGACGGGTGCGGCTGGATGTTCCTGGACACCAGCCGGAACGGAACTCGCCGCTGGTGCGAGATGGCGACGTGCGGCAACAAGTACAAGGCCCGCCGTCACTATGCGCGGGTGCGCGCAGGCCGGAGCACCCGCCGCGAGTAGCGACGCTGTCGGAACTGTACGGCTGGCCCGGGAGGGGCGCTTGCCCTCGGAGCACGGCCCGGCGTACAGGCTCCCACGCCCGGGGGGGCGCGCCGCCGCCCCCGATGTTCCCCCAGAGAGGTCGAACGACACATGGCCGTTCCTGCCAAGAAGCTGACGTCCCTGAAGAAGCCTTCCGCCTCCGTGCCCTGCGACGTGAAGAACCTCGCGCTGGCCGAGAAGGGGCGCGGGCGGATCGAGTGGTCCGGCCGGTCGATGCCGGTGGTGCACCAGATCCGCGAGCGCTTCGCCAAGCAGAAGCCCCTGAAGGGCATGCGGATGGCGGCGTGCCTCCACGTCACCGCCGAGACCGCCAACCTGGCCATCGCCCTGAAAGCCGGCGGCGCGGACCTGGTCCTCTGCGCGAGCAACCCGCTCTCCACTCAGGACGATGTCGCCGCCGCGCTGGTGGTCGACCACGGGATCAGCGTTTTTGCCATCAAGGGTGAGGACAACAAGACCTACTACCGGCACATCCACGCGGCGATCGAGCACCGTCCGAATCTCACCATGGACGACGGCGCGGACGTGGTCGGAGTGCTCCACAGCGAGCGCAAGGATCTCCTCGCCCAGGTGATCGGCGGCACCGAGGAGACCACCACCGGCGTCATCCGCCTCCGGGCGATGGCCCGCGAGGGCGTGCTCGGCTACCCGATCGTGGCGGTGAACGACGCGCTCACCAAGCACATGTTCGACAACCGTTACGGCACCGGCCAGTCCACCATCGACGGGATCATCCGGGCCACCAACCGCCTGGTGGCGGGCAGCGTGTTCGTGGTCGCCGGCTACGGCTGGTGCGGCCGTGGCCTGGCGATGCGCGCCAAGGGTCTGGGCGCCGACGTGGTGGTCACCGAGATCGACCCCCACAAGGCGCTGGAGGCGGTGATGGACGGCTACCGGGTGATGCCGATGAAGGACGCGGCGAAGATCGGCGACTTCTTCTGCACCGTCACCGGCAACGTGAACGTCATCCGGCGCGAGCACTTCGAGTCGATGAAGGACGGGGCCATCGTCGCCAACAGCGGCCACTTCAACGTCGAGCTGGACCTCGAGACGCTGGGGAAGATCGCCAAGGACCGGAGCACCGTCCGCGAGTTCGTCGAGCAGTACACCCTGAAGAACGGCAAGCGGGTCATCGTGCTCGGTGAGGGCCGGCTGGTGAACCTGGCCGCCGCCGAGGGTCACCCCTCGAGCGTGATGGACATGTCCTTCGCCAACCAGGCGCTGTGCAGCGAGTGGATGGTGAAGCACCACCGTACGCTGGAGAACCGCGTCTACTCGGTGCCGGAGAAGATCGACAAGGAGATCGCCCGGCTGAAGCTCAAGGCGATGGGCGTGAAGATCGACGTCCTCACCGACGAGCAGGAGACGTACCTCAACAGCTGGAACCAGGGGACCTGAGCGAAGGCCCGGCGTTCGGTCAGCGCAGGGCGAGGAGCTTCGCCAGCTCCGCCAGCTGACCGAGCACGGCGCGCAGCGCCTGCGGATCCGTCAGCAGACCGGGCGTCTCGACGGCTGCGGTGTGTCCGGAGACGCGCACTCCGCCCTGGAGCAGCGCGGGGAGCAGCTCGCGTCGGCGGTGGGCGTCGAGCCACCGCCCGAGCGTCTCGGGAGTCCGCGCCGACGCCCGGAGCTCGCCGCGGCGGTCCAGCGCGAGCCTCAGGCCCTCGGGGACCACGCCCTCGTACCGGGCAGAGACCTGCGTCCTCCAGGGCCCGACGCCGAGCAGCACCCGGCGCGCGGTGATGTCCAGTCGGAGCAGTCGGTACTTCCCGCGGATGCTCTGGCTCCCGCCGTCGAACCCGAGCATGAACGCCCGGGCGAGAGTGTCCCAGGCCCCGGCCCGGCGCGCGTCATCGGGGCGGGACCTCCACCAGACCAGGCCCACCGCCAAGACGAGGGCCCCGAGCACGAGCCAGACGCGCACGCCCGGGGCTCTACCACCGCTCTCAGTGTCGGACGCGAGCGACCAGGATCTTGTCGTAGACGACGACCCCGAGCACGAACGCTTGGCTCGCCCCGTCGTAGGTCATCCCGGTGGCGAGCGTGGCGCTCGCGGTGCCCCCGGTAGCCGGGTCCTGCACGGGAGCGCACACCATGGGCCAGGCTCCCGTGGCGTCGTGCTCGTAGACCGCCCAGTTGTTGGACGCGGTGGTCACCGTCGCCGCGGCCATGTGCCCGGTGTTGCCGTTCAAGACCAGCGGGTGCCTCCAGGCACCGACTCCGCGCTCGGGCACGACCACCCCGGTGAGGCCTGGCAAAGTGGTTCCCAGCTGGGTCCACCCGGGCGCTCCGTACACCGTGACCTCGAGCCCGTCCGCCAGGCCGGCGGTCGCATCCGGATAATTGCTCCACCCCATGACCAGCTTGCCCGCCGCATCGAAGGCGAGACTCGGCAAGCCGGGGAGGACGTCGTTCCCGGTGTTGGGTGAGGCGATCGGTCCGGCCCCGGGCCCGCTGAGCTTCCTGGCGATCGGCGCGTACCCGCTGTGGTTGCCGGACACGAACGGCTCGTCCCATGCCACGGTGATGTCTCCCAGGGCGTCGACGATCAGAGTGGGGTTGGCCATGTACTCTGTCGTGCTGAGCTGGGCTCCACCGGTGATCGCCCATGACGACCCGTTCCACTGCTCGACGGCGAGATCGTAGTAGGGGGCCGTCGCCAGGAACCGGGCCACCGCCACTGCGGGCTGGTCTCCGACGAGGGCCATCCCGAACCCGGTGTTCTGGACCGAGCCAAGGATCGGAGTGGTGAACTCGGCCCACCCGCTCGCGGCGGTCCACCTCGCCAGGTGGATCTCAAGCCCCGAGGTCGTCGTGTTGAAGAGCTCGTAGGCAAGCACCGGGCGATCCAGGGAATCGATCGCCAGGTCCATGTAGAACGGGGCGTTGACCGTCACTCCTGCGCTCCCGAGCACGCTCCAGGTTCCGGCCTCGTACCGGCTGACGTAGGCGACGTGCACCCCGGTCGTCGCGTCGACCTCCACCCACGCCGCCAGCAGGCGCCCCCTCGAGTCCAGCTTCAGCGGGAGGTACCAGCCTCCCAGGACGATGGTCTTTCCGGTCGCGGGTCTGATCGGGGGCAGCGCCTCCATGCATCCGGCAGTCACGGTGACCGTCGCCGTGCCGGAGACGCCGGGGTTGACCGCGCTGCGGGCGCGAACGTGGTACGTGCCGGGGGTCGCCGGCGCCGTGTAGCTGCCGGAGGCGGACACCTTCCCGGCGGCGAAGTCACCGTTGTTCTCGTCCACCGTCCAGGTGACCGCGCTGCTCGACAGCCCACTCACCGACGCGGTGAAGCCCACGATTCCAAGCGTGGCAACGGTGGTCGAGCTGGGGGACACGGTCACTGTCGCCGGAGCGCTCACCGTGACCGTCGCGCGGCCGAACTGGCTGGTGTCCTGCTGGCTGGTGGCCCGCACGTGGAAGACGCCGGGGGCAGAAGGGGCCGTGTAGCGGCCGGAAGTGCTCACGGTGCCCCCTCCCGCTTCCTCCACGCTCCAGGTCACCGCGGAGTTGGTCGTCCCGGTCACCACCGCGGCGAACTGCTGGACGCCGTTGGTGGACAGGGTGACCGGAGTCGGGGTGACCGCCACCCGCACGCCGCCGCTCGACGATCCGCCCGGACAGAGCGCGCCGAGCGCGCAGTCGATGATCAAGGACACCCCACCCCCGAGGCTCGTCGTAGCCAGGGATGCGGTCTTCGAGCCGGTGGCACCGCCCGAGTACGGCGTGGCGCTGGTGATGCTGAAGCCTGCGTTGTGGAAGGTGGCGAGCTTGCAGGAGGTGACTGCGGCCGGCAGCGAGGTGTTCGGGCAGGTGCTGCCCTCGGTCAGGAGCTGCGCGCTCTCCTGTCCCGCGGTCGCCGTCCAGAGCTGGCCGCCCGCGTCCAAGGTGCCGACCCCGGGGGGAATCGGTGCTCCAGACGAGGGACCTCCGACGAGGACCCAGTCGGATGCGCCCTGGAAGACCACTACCCCCGAGAAGGTCTGGGCAGAGCTGGTGCCAGGCAGGTTCAGGACCACGAGCTGGAACCCGAACGCCTGCGCCGATCCGCTGGTGAGTGCCGCGCGCCCGGGCGGCGCTGCCACCAGGCTCGCGGTCAGCGTGACGGCGTTGGCCTGAACTCCGGCCTGGAGCGCGAGCGCGGCGGCCTGGACGGCGAGCGCGTTCTGGGAGGACTGAGCGGCGAGGCTGGCGGAGGCGCCGCTCAGGCTTCCCGCCAGTGGGCCAGCGATCGAAGCAGGAACCGGCGACGGGGCGGGAACGTTGTCGGGCTGCTTGGGTGGAGTCGGAGTGCCTCCGCCGCAGGCCACTGCGAGTAGCAGGGCCAAGGACATTGCGTGACGTCGCAGCATTGGGACCTCTCCCGGGGCCGGACACCCTGTGACCCCTCTGTCTGCAGGGACGAAGGTGCCCGGTGAACCTGCTCACCGGGTCTGGGGCGAGTCGCCGTCGGCCCGAGGACGAGGTGTCCCGCGCCTTCGCTCGGACTCTGCCATTGCGTTGTACAACTCGAACGACTGGGGAGACCGGTGGACGTTCTGGAGAGCCTCGAGGTCCGTTGGTTCCTCGCCGCGGGCGATTCCGTGCTCGGCATGGTCGGCCCGTGGTTCGCATCGGCGATCGTGGAGCGTGGCCGGAGGGACGACTACCTCTGGACGGGTCGCCGCGACCTCGGGATCAAGGCCCGGGGCGTCGATGCGGCGCCGACCCAGCTGGAGGTGAAGTACCTCGTCCGATCGCTCGGCGTGGCCGAGGTCGCCCCCGGGATGGTCGGTCACCTGGAACGCTGGACGAAGCTCTCGCTGCCGGTCGACGCTCCCGAGCTCGGTAGACGGGGACGCTGGGTGGCCCTGGCCAAGGAGCGCCGGCTCCGGACCTTCGCCTTCGCCGGCGGATTGGCCCGCGAAGTCCGGGGCTCGGGCCGACTCGACGCGGGCTGTGGCGTCGAGCTGACCCGCGTCGTGGTGTCCGAGGAGGGCGGCGCACCGCCCCAGGTCTGCTTCACAGTGGGCATCGAGGCGTTCGGTCCGGAGTCAACCCTGAAGGCCTCCCTCGACGCTGCTTGCCGGGCCGCTGCCGACTCGGGGCTTGCGGTCCAGCTGACGAGCTCCTCGTCGATGAGCTACCCCGAGTGGCTCGCGTCGTCCTGGGCTGGCCGCCCCGATGCGACGTGAGGTGTCGGCCTCACGGTTTGCCACCTGCACTCCTCCGGTGCGACGATTCCGGAAAGTTGCGCCGTCTGTTCTGGGGGCGGCATGGTGGACCAGCGTCCGGCCGATGATGGGGAGCGGACCGAGGCTCTCGGGGGCGAGTCTGCCCCGTGGCGCCGAACTCCCGACGAATCGACGTTGAGAATGGTCGGTCCCGCGGTTGCCGCGGGGACGGAGGTCAGCAGCCCAAGGCTTCAGGTCGGGGACGTCCTCGTCGGTCGCTTTCAGGTGACGCGCTTCATCGCCCAGGGGGGCATGGGCGCGGTCTACGAGGCGAGCGACAGCCTGCTGAAGACGCGGGTGGCCCTCAAGGTCATCCGTGGCATCTCCGCTGATGCCGGGGCGCTGGAGCGGTTTCGCCGGGAGGTGCTGCTCGCCCGGCGGGTGAGCCACCCCAACGTCTGCCGGGTGTACGAGCTGTACGAAGGGACGACGTCAACCGGCGCGCCCATCCTCTTCCTGACCATGGAGCTGCTCGAGGGGGAGTCGCTCGGGAGTCGCCTCGCCCGCACCGGACGCCTGACGACCGACGAGGCGCTCCCGCTGGTGCGGCAGATGTGCGAGGGCCTGGCGGCGGCGCACGCCGAGGGAGTCGTCCACCGCGACTTCAAGAGCAGCAACGTCATGCTCGTCCCCCGGGCGGGGGGAACGGGAGAGGCGACGACGGCGTCGACGCGCGTCGTCATCACTGACTTTGGAGTCGCCCGCGCGGTGCACCTGGTCAGCGAGGAGGCCGAGGAGGAGCCGCTCACCGGGCGGGCGGGCATTCTGGGGACGCCGGAGTACATGGCCCCGGAGCAGGTGACGGGCGGAGAGGTGACCGCCGCATCGGACATCTACGCGCTCGGCGTCGTTCTGTACGAGATGGTGACCGGGAAGTTGCCCTTCGTGGGCGACACGCCCCTCGCTGCCGCCGCCCGCCGGCTGGACGAGGCGCCACCGCGGCCCGATGCGTCACTGCCCGGCCTCGACAAGCGGTGGGCGGAAGCCATCCTTCGCTGCCTCGCCCGTCAGCCCGAGCGCCGCTTCAAGAGTGCCCGCGACGTCATTCCGGCCATCGAGAGGCTCCCCGGCCACCGGAGGCGTACGCGTGCCCTCGCCTGGAGCGCGGTCGTCGTCGTCCTCCTGGGGGCCTTCGCGTTGGTCCGCTACCGGCCCTCGCTGCGGCCGAGGGCTCCCGAGCGCAGCACGGTCCTTTCTGCTCCCCGTCTTCTGGTGGCTGTTCTCGGCTTCAGGAACGAATTGCCCTCGCCGAAGCTGAAGTGGCTTCCCACGGCCGTCACGGAGCTGCTCGTGCAGGAGCTTGCCGCGGCGGAGCAGTCGCTTCGCGTCTCGGACCCGGAAGAACTCAACTACAGAGGCCTGCGGTCACTGGGCGTGTCGGAGAGCATGGTCGGCGAGGAGAAGGAGCAGCGCCGACTTGCGGCAGTGCTTGGAGCCGATGTCCTCGTGCACGGGACGCTCACTCCCCCGGAGCCTGGCTCGGACGCCGTCCATCTTCACGTGGAGGCGCTCGACGCGGAGACACGGATGCAGCGAGCGAGCGTCGACGTGGACCTCGGTTCAGGAGCGACACGCCTTCTGGAGGCACTGCCTGACTTGGGTGCCCGCCTGCGGGAGGCCCTCGGCGCCAGCCTGTCGACTGAAGAGGAGGCAGCGCTCTCCGCTTCTCTGCCAAGAAATCTGGACGCGGCCCAGGCCTATGCGGAGGGTATCGTCCGGCTCTACAACTGGGAAGGCAGCGACGCTCGCAGCCACTTCGAGGCGGCGCTGACGGCATCCCCGGGCTTCCTCGATCCGCAGCGACGCATTGCGCAGAGCTGGGAGTTTCAGGGGGACCTGAAGGCAGCGCGCGAGGCATGGCAACGTGTCCGGGCTCGCTCCGACGGGCTGACGACCCGGGGCAGGGCAATGGTGGAGGCGACGCTTCTCGGGCTCGAGCCCGATGGCCAGAAAGCGCACGAGGCTTGGATAGCGCTCTTCGAGGCCATGCCTGATGACATTGATACGGCATGGCAGGTCATCGGTGAACGCATGTCCCCCGCGACACTCGAGCTGATGAAACGCGTCCGGCAAGTGCATGGGGCCCATTTACCTATGGACGCGTTCGAGGCCCTGGTGCTCGACGCCACCGGGAGCACCGAGCAAGCCAAAGAACTTCTGACCCGCGTCGTTGCGCGGGCGAAAGAGCTCGGCGCGCGGCATCAGCTCGGCCTTGCGTTACGTTGGCAGGGCGAAATCCTCAGCGCTCACGGAGGTGAGGCCGATGCACTCGAGTCCTACCGCGGGGCAGAACGTGCCTTCTCCGATGCGGGACTCCTTCCCTCACTCGCCTCCCTCAAGTTTGCAGAGGCGATGCAGCTTTCGAACCCAGGCGAGGCACTTGCAGCGTTCGATGAGACTCTGGCTCTGCAAAGGAGACTCGGTGAGCGTCACCAGATTGCCATCGCACTCGTTGGGTCCGCTGGCGAGCTTGTCCGTCTCGGGGAACTGGATCTCGCAAGGAAGAGACTCGAGGAAGCCCGAACCGAGTTCGACGCATTGGGTGAGCCACCCGACCGGTTCTATTTCAGGGAAAGAACGGAACTCGCCCTCGTGGAGGCGGACCTCCCCGCTGCCCGGGAGGCGTCGCGGCAGATGAGAAGCAGCAGTTCAAACATTCCGCTAGAATTCGAGGGCCAGATTCTCTTCGAACAGGACCACCTCGAGGAGGCGCGTTCAAGCTGGCTGAAATGGAAGGTGTTGGCGTGCGCCGTCGATTGCAGCGGAGCGCAGCCGGCCTCTGGCGCTGCTTGTCTCGCGCCGCTCTGCGGATCGAGGCCGAACCCGGTCGAGACCGGAGCCTGTCTTCGCGAGGAGGCGCTCTGCAGATACCGGGCGAATGACCTCGTCGGTGCCGAGCGTGTAGCTCGGGAAGCGCTGACGGCCCTGGGGCGCTTCTCGGACTCTGTCGATGGCGTCCTGGCCAGATCAATGTCAATGCGCATCGCCGCGGCACGCGGAGACTCGCAGAACGCCATCCGGGGGCTCAGAGGGCTCCTCGCTCAAGCGGAGTCGAAACACCAGAGGTGGGTGGCCTTCAACATCGCGCTTGCGCTCGGGGATGCGGAGCTGCGAGCAGGCCGCCCGGGGGGTCGCCCACGTCTCCTGAAGCTGGAGCAGGAGGCCAGGTCGCGGGAGCACTTCCGCATTGCCCGGCTGGCCCGGGAGCTGCTGGACCGGAACCCGCGGGCCTCCGCCACGCCCGCGCGCTGAGCCGGACACGTGTGCGAGGGGCTCGCCGCCGCACACGCCGAGGGCGTCATCCACCGGGACTTCAAGAGCAGCAACGTCATGCTGGTCCGCCGCTCCGTCACCGAGGACGGGGCGACGAGCGAGTCGACCCGCGTCGCCATCACCGACTTCGGGATTGCCCGGGCGGTGCACCTCAGTGCGGCCGAAGAGGCTGCAGTGGAGGAGCGGCTCACCGGCCGGGCGGGCATTCTCGGGACGCCGGAGTACATGGCCCCGGAGCAGGTTACGGGCGGAGAGGTGACGGCCGCTACCGCCCATCGGTGGCCATCCTTGGCTTCGCCGCCGGAACGCTTGAAGCCAGACCTGGCCTGGCTGCCAGTCGCGCTCTCCGAGCTCCTCGGATACGAACTTCGAGCGGCGGAAAGCTCGCTGCGGGTCCACCAGGACCTGGGCCATGACGCGAGCGGGCTGCCCGAGGCGACCGCAAGGCTCGGGGAGCAGCTACGCACGCGCCTGCGGGCCTCGATCACCCAGCAAGAAGAGGCCGCGCTCGCTGCATCCCGGATTCGAAAGCCAGAGGCGGCAAAGCCGTATGCAGAAGCAGTCATCGCCAGCCGGAAGGACGACTACTTCAAGACGCAGGCCCTGCTCCAGGCGGCGATCGCCAACGACTCCACCTTCCTCCTGGCGCAGCTGCGAGCAGCCGAGACCTGGGGTGACCAGGGCTACGGGAAGAAGGCCCCTGGAGGTAGGCCGGGCCATCCGTGCACGTCCCGCCTGGCTCACACCGTGGCAGGCGATGGGCCTCGACGTGCAGAACCTCTGGTGGGCAGGTGACGAGAAGCAAGCCCTGGAAGCGGAGCTTGCTCGCTTCGACTCGATGCCCGACAGCGTCGACCTCGGAGTGATGCTGGCCACTCAGAACTCGGACGACATCTCGCCGAGGACGAGGCTCGAGCTGGTCCGGCGGATGCGCCAGCTTCCTGCTCCGGCTTCGAGCGACATCCGTCTCGATGATGCCGAGGCGTTCGCCCTGAGTCTGGGTACGCCCGGCGACACCGGGCGGGCGGAGGAGCTTCTGCGAAGGAAGGCCGAGCTGGCGCGTTCAATCGGCGCACGTTTCGAGCAGATCCATTCCTTGAACCGCCTGGCGGAGATCCTCTGGATCATGGAGGGGAAGCCCGGCGAGGCGGTCGCGCCGGCACGCGAGGCGGTCGCACTGCGAGGCAGGACGGGGGACGACGAGTGGCCAGGCAAGATGATGCTGTCCAATGTTCTGTACCTCGTCGGTGGCTCCTCCAGCGAGGTCTTCGAGATCTACGACGAGCTCCTGGCTTTCAATCGCGGGGTTGGTCATCGGAGAGCCCTCCTCGAACATCCTCGGCCTTTCGGCAAGCCTTCACCTCGAGCTCGGGAGGCCAGATCTCGCGCGAAGCTTGCTGGAGCAGGCCCTGCTCGAGGAGAAGGCCCTCGGTGAGCCCAGGGAAGGCGTGGGGGCGGCCGGGTGGATTCCAAGGCCGAGCTGGAAGGGCGGCTCGCAGCGGCCGAGGCTGACCCGACCAGGCTCCGGACCTCGATCCAGCTCCTCAAGTCCCACCCCTCGCCGGGCGAGGTCGCGCCCTTGGGCCTGGAAGGGGTGCTGCTGTATCAGCAGGACCACCTCCGGGATGCCCGGGAGACGTCGTTGAGGGCGGCTACGGTGCTGAAGTCGCAGGGCGACTTCTTCTGGAGCCTGGCTCCCGCGAGGCTCGGGTGCGCGGCGTTCTGTGATGAGGGAGGCCAGACGAAGGTCTGAAGTGCCTCGACGAACATGCCCAGCCTCCCTCGTTGAAATGGGACGTCACCCGCAGCCGGTTTCTCGTCGCGAAGGCAGGCTGCAGGTACCGCTCGGGCGATCTCGCCGCGGCGCAGCTCGACCTTCGAGAAGCGTTCGCGCACCGCGAAGCCCTCGAGGATTTCGAGTTCAACGTCCTGGGCAGGGTCCTTGAGCTGCGGATCGCAGCCTCGCGCGGTGAGCAGGCCAAGGCCTTGGATGGCCTGCGAGCCCCTGCTGGGCGAGACGGAACATAGGAAGATGAAGGCGCTCTCCTTCGAGGTCCGCCTTGCACTCGGGAGGACGGAGCTGGAGCTGGGCCGCCCCGAGGGCCGCTGGCGGCTCCAAAAGCTCGAGCAGGAAGCCCGGGAGTGGGAGTTCTTTCGCGTTGTACGCCTGTCGCGCGAGGCGCTCGAACGGAGGCCGCAGCCGCCAGGGCAAGCGCCAGAGCGTTGAACGCTTCCCCGTGGATCCGGCCGGTGGCGGGCGAGCTCCCCGACAACGCGTGAAGGCGGTACAGGGATCTCACGAGAAGTCCGGCTCGGTCCACCGAGTCGCAAGTCGGATCCGCATCCGCGAGTCTTTCTCGTATTCCCTGCGAGTAGGCCCGGCGAGAGGCTGGGATTAGTCGGGGGCGAGGTGGCCCTGCTCCGCAAAGTCGTTTGACAAGACGCTCGCGGTGCGTGCTCGATGCGCTTGCTCTCCGACTGAACCCCCTCCCGCGAGGTCGCGATGGGACGGAGACATGCCGGCATCGAGAGGGTCCTCGGGCCAGCCCGGCTCGCGGCATGGGTGCTGGTTCTCCTCCCGGGCCTTGGCGTCGCTCAGACCGGCTCGGTTCTCACCGGCGCCGTCCTGACCGGCACGGTGGTGGACGCGTCGACCCGCGCGCCGCTCCCGAACGTGGTGGTCACTGCCACATCGCCCGCGCTGCAGGGCGAGCAGGTAGTGCTCACCGACGAGTCGGGCACGTACCGGGTCCCGCAGCTCCCCGGGGGCACGTATACGCTGCGGTTCGAGCGGGAGAACTTCAGGCCCCTTGCCAGGGAAGGGATCGAGGTCCCGGTCGGGTACACGCTGCGCTTCGATCCCGAGCTCATTCCGGAGGTCGCGGGGGCGACGACGGTCAGCGTCGTCGGCGAGAACCCGCTGGTGGACGTGGGCTCCACTCAGCAGGGCGCCGTGGTCCCGAGAGCGTTCATCGAGGCCATTCCCCTCAACCCGCCCGGCACGATTGGGGCGAGCAACCGCTCGTACGAGAACGTCGCGCTCACGGTGCCCGGGGTTCAAGCCGATGCCTTTGGCGTGGGCATCAAGGGAGCGACCTCCCCCGAGAACTCCTACCTGATCGATGGGATGTCGACGAGAAACCCGGCGGGTGGTGTCCGTGGAAGCCCGCTCTCGGTCGAGTTCGTCGAGTCGGTCTCGGTGCTCACCGGGGGGTACCTGCCGGAGTACGGGCGAACGACCGGCGGAATCATCGCCGCCAACACCCGAACCGGCGGAAACGAGTTCCACGGCTCGATCTGGGGAACGTGGACGCCCGGAGCGCTGGCGGGAAATGCCCACTCGGTCGAGGCGAGCCAGAGCGTCGTCAGCTTCCGGAGCGTCCCGCACAACATCGTCGACTTCGGAGCATCGCTGGGTGGCTACCTGGTCAAAGACCGGCTCTGGTTCTTCGTCGGGGTCCAGCCGGAGCTCTCGAGGTACACGATCTACCGGGACCTGACTCCCTATCGCATCAACTCCGATGGCTCGCTCTACACGGACGCGAACGGCACGCCCCAGCTCGAAGCGCCCATCTACACGGACTCACATTTCGCTGATGAGCGGCAGGTCCAGTACTTCGGAAAACTGACCTACCTGATCAACGAGGACCATCGTCTCTCGCTGACGGTGACCGGGACGCCCTCACGGTCAGGCAGCGCGACCTCGTATTCCTTCGATTCCCTCTCCCCAGGAGGGGCCGGCTTGATCGGCAGCCCGAGCGCGATCTTCGTGCCCAGAATCGACAGCACCTTCGACGTCGTGGGAAAGCTGAGCTCCTCTTTTGCCGGGAAGCGGGTGCTTCTCGACGTCACGGCAGGGTGGCACCACGAGGACCACGACTTTCACGCCGCCGACGGCAGCACGCTGGGTTCGTCGGACCCTGCGGCCCTGGCGAACCAGCCGAGGTTGAACTGGGGATACGGCCTGCTCGGGGGATCGAAGAACCGCTCCCTGATCGAGTTCGAGACGCTCCCGCCCTCGGTCGTGGCCGACTGCCTCTCTGATGCGACCCACGACGGAAGGATTCGATGCCCGACCAAGTACTTGACCGGTGGTCCCGGCTTCCTCTCGGACAACCGCTTCGACACTTTCCAGGGGCGGATGATCTTGACCTTTCTCTTCGAGGCGCTC
>Ga0335069_10000312_pt1 | contig 84455 bp, 57 predicted proteins | sample Lox_Sample_11_FD_206714 | JGI IMG/M metagenome (GOLD analysis project Ga0335069, IMG submission 206714) | Soil microbial communities from Loxahatchee National Wildlife Refuge, Florida, United States - Lox_Sample_1.1 | ecosystem: Environmental > Terrestrial > Soil > Wetlands | place: USA... | reverse complement strand
AGGACGGTGTCGCCGGTAAGGAAGTCGGTGGTGGCGCCGCCGGTCTGGAGTTTCCAGTTCTTGGGAGCGGAGAGAGTGGCGGTGGTCCAATTGCCGTTGAGTGCGCCGGTCCAGACGGGGATGTTTCCGCCACTAACGGTGAGGGCGATTTCGCCGCTGACATTGGTGAGGCTGGCGCCCTGGCGCGGGCTGAGGCCGCCGACAGTCCCGAGCTTGAAGTCATTGAAGCCGACGCCGCCGATGGAGGAGTAACCAATGAGGTCGTAGACGCCGACGCTCCATGCGGAATTGAAGGCGTTGAGGGTGATGTTGCCGGTGGAGCTGCCGCTGCCGCCGCTGGTGGTGAGGCTGTTGGTGACGATGCCCGGGGAGGAGGTAGCGGAGGGCCCGGCGAGGGTGATGTTGGCCACGGCGTTGCCGTTGAAGGTGAGAGAGCCGATGGTGAGAACGCCGGTGTCGTTGTTGCCGTTGGCGATGACGGCCGTCGCGGAAGAGCTCACGACGACGGAATTAATGGTGGCGTTGCTGCCGGTGACGGTACCGTTGTTGATCGTGACCGTCGGTGAGACAGCGGTGGAGCTGATCTGGACGAACTTTCCGCCGTTCACATTGATGCCGCTGCTACCGTTGATGTCGCCAGTGCCGGAGAGAACAAGCGAACCGGCGATCACGTTGGTCTGGCCAAGGTATGTATTGGTGCCGGTGAGGGCGAGCGTGCCCACACCCTGCTTGGTCAGGGGACCGCCGCCATTGTCGGAGATGGCTTGCGGGATGGTGACGGCGAACCCGCCGTCATCAATGGTCCCGCCGCTGGCCCCAATCGCCATGGTGGAGAGACCGGAAACCCAGGCGACGTTGGCCTTGGCGGCTTTAAGCGTCCCGCCGTTGAGGTTGAACACGCCTGTACCACCGTTGGCGGCTGTCTGCTGGACCTGGGGGACGGTGAGGGTGCCGCCGTTCAGGTTGTAGGTGTAGGTGCCGGAGAGGCTGGCGGCCTTGCCGAGGTAAAGGATGCCGGTGCCGCCGATGGCGGTAGTGTTGCTGTAGAAGGTGACGTTGCCGGCAGACTGGGTGAAGTTGCCATCGCCGGCGTTGTTGTTGGCGCCCAAGGCGATGGAGGTATTGTTTTCGAGGTTGATGTTGCCACCGGTCATGTTGACGATGCCGGAGGTGCCGAAGAAGTTGGCGACTTCCATTTGTTGGGAGATGAGGTTCATCGTACCGCCGCTCAAGTCATACTCGCCCGCAGGGAACGAGTTACCCGCGGGGTTACCCGAGCCGACCGTGAACCATTGCTGCGAGTTGATCGTCCCGCCGGACTGAATCACTTTGGCGTTCCCGCCCGCCGTGTTCGCCGAGTCGCCACCGATGATGACGCGGTTCGCATTGACGACGCCGCCGGTGACCATCAAGGTGCCGGAATCGGACGCGCCAGGAGAAACTTGAATATCGCTCGACGCCGCCGTCGTGAGCGTTCCGAAGGTGCCGCCCGCCACCTGCAGGGTTGCGCTGTGGATGATCGTGGTCCCCACGTTGGTGTTGTTCCCGGTCAGGACCAGGGCCCCGGACCCAGACCCCTGGACCGTGATACCGAAGTTGCCGCTGATCACACCGCCGATCGTGAGGTTCGCAGTCCCGTTGACGTTGAAGTTGCGCGCCGCCGTGAGGGCCAGCGCCCCCGTCCCCAGGTTCAGGTCTTTCGTCCCGCCGAAGGTCAAGTCGGTCGTCAGGTTCAGCGTGTTGTTTGTGGTCAGCGTCACGGACGAACCACTCGTGTTGTCGATCGAGCCGCCCGAAATGTTCAAGGCGCCCGACCCGATCGCCGACGACGCGTTGATTGCCAGCACCCCGTTCGTCAGGTTCGTCCCGCCCGAGTACGTGCTCGGAGCGCTCAGGGCCACCGTTCCCCCGCCGCTGATCGTCACGTTCGAAGTCCCTGCGATGCCGAACGCCCCGCTGACCGTATATGTGCCGCCAGTGTTTGCAAACGTCACGGATGTTGGCAACACGTCCGCAACCGAGATGTTCACGTTCTTGTTCGATGCCGAATCATCGAACAGCACGGTGTCCCCCTGGATGTAATCCGTCGCCGTCCCGCCGGTAATCAACTGCCAGTTTTTCGGATTGCTTAATGTGGCGGTCGACCATTCGGAACTCAGCGCGCCTGTCCATTTCGGCGAGTCGCCCGCGACAGTCAGGGCGATGAACCCCGCCGGGTTCGTCAGTGTCGCGCTCTGCCGGACACCCAGCCCTGCGATCGTCCCCTTGATGAAATCGGAGAACCCAACGCCACCGAACGAACTGTACCCCACCAGGTCGTACACCCCGCTCGTCCAGGACCCGGTATTGCCCACGTTGACGGTGATTTTGCCCGTGCTGACCCCGCCGCCGCCGCTGGTGGTCAGTTTTGTGGTATTCACCACCGAAGTAGTGGAGGAAACGGTGAGGTTCATGGCCGCGTTGCCGTTGAAGGTCAGGTTGCCGATGGTCAGCACACCACCACTGGTGTTCGCAATGGTATTGGACGCGGAGCTGTTGACCGTGACGTTGCCGACCGTCCCGCCGCCGGTCAAGGTGCCGCTGGTGACGCTAATAGGTCCACTGATGGAACCGCCGCTGCCGACAGCCAGGGTGCCGCCGGTAATGTTGGTTGTACCGCCGTAGGTATTGGTGCCGGTGAGGGTTACTATGCCGCTGCCGGCTTTGGTGATGCCGCCACTGGTATTGGCAACGAGCGTCGCGGCTCCGCCAATGGCGCCGGTGTTTCCGCGACCGCCGCCGACCAAGGCGAATGTCGGCGCGCTCGTATAACCTGTGCCGGGGTTGGTAATCGTGATTCCCGTCAGATTGCCGTTGGAGTCAATAGTTGCCACCGCGGTCGCGCCGGCGCCGCCGCCGCCGGTGACGGAGACCAGGGGCGTGTCGATGAACCCGGAGCCGCTGACGGTGAGGCCGGTGGCGCTGACGCCGTTGCCGGTGGGTGCCGTAAGGCTCTCACCGATCGTGATGCTGTTGCCGCCATCGTCGATGGTCCCGCCGTTGCCATAGACGTACGCACTCGTCACGCCTGTAAAGAAGGACGTGTTGTTCGCGTTGGCCTTGAGGGTGCCGCCATTGAAACTGAAGATGCTGGTGCCGGTGGTGCCGCCCTGAGTGACCGACGGAGTCGTGAGTGTGCCGCCATTCAGGTTCACGACGCCGTGGCTATTGGCGGTGTTATTTTTACCCAACACGACGCCACCGCCCGAACCGGCAGCGTTGATCGTGATGTTTGCACTCCCCGATACGTTCAAAATGCCGGTATTCACTTCACCGATCCACAGCCCGCCCCCGCTATTGGCGTTGTCAACCAGCGTTCCGGTGCCGCCAACGTTCATCACGCCGCCGTTGATGGCCGTATTGCTGGCGTAACCAACAGTGATGGCGCCGGTATCGCCCGTCGCGAGAGTGTAGGTGCCGCCCGTCAGGTTGAACACGCCACCCTGGGCGTTTCCGCCCAGCGCGAGGAAGCCGCCTATCGTGGTGTTTCCTGCCGTCTGGGTATAAGCGCCATAGCCGGTTCCGCCCACAGCCATCTGGCGATTGACGACCACCGTGGCGCCATTGTTCTGAATGCTGCCCGCGGAAGTCGCGTTCGTGGAAATATTGATGCTCGAACTGTACGGCTGTCCGGTATTGTCATTCGCATTGAACGTCACGCCCGCCGGCAGCACCAGAACGGCGTTCGTAGCCGCCGTCGTCCCTACGACGTCCACCTGTGTCGTGTTGTTGTGGTTCCCGGAGAAGATCACGGTGCCGGCGTTCACCGTTACCGCATCATCAATCTGATTTGCCCCCGTCAGGGTCAGCGTTCCGTTGCCGCTCTTGTTCAAACCGAGTTTGCTCGCGCCGCCAAGGATCTGTCCGGAGAAGGTCTGGTTAGCGGTGTTGGTGACAAAGAACCATTTGTCACTCGCGGACGAATCTTGGATGATGCCGTTGCCGGTCAAGCCGCCGACATGCAGATCCTGTGCCGTCAGGAGATTGCCGGTGACGTTGAGCGTGCCGCTGATCGTTGCGCCGTTGGTCAGCGAGACATTGCCGGCCCCCGCGATGGTCAGATTACCCGTGCCGCCGATGGCGGCAATGGTCTCCGCCAGCGTGGCGCCGGCTCCGACCGACCAGGTCTGATCGGCCGCAAGCACGATGGTCTTGGAGATCGTGACTGTCCCGCTGGAGAGTGAGCTGGCGTTGATGCCGCCCGAGCCAAGGGTGAGGCTGTTCGAGCCGGAGATCGTGTAACCGGTGGCGTTGAACTGGAGCCCCAGCGCGCTGAGAGTGGTGCTGAGCGTCACCACGCCTCCGGTGCCGCCGAAGGTTGCAGTGTCAGTGCCTGTCGTGGAAACATCCGTCCACGCCTGATCGACGCTGCCGGTGGACCAGTTCAAGGTGGAGAGGTCCCATGTTCCGGTTCCGCCAGCAGGGGAAGCAGGATTCTGGGTGGGGTCCCAGACCAGATTCGCCGCGCGGGCAGAAACCGCGGCACTTGCAACTGCCAAGGCCAGCGGCAGATAGAAACCGCGCAGTCGACGCTTACTGTCATTTCGTACATTCTTTGAAAACACTGCAATCGCCTGACGGCTCATCGAATTGCTCTTCATAAAAACGTTCCTTCCTCGTTTCGGGTGAAGCTCACGCCCCGCTTGGCGAGCGAAAACCACCTTCCGGCCATGGAATATGCGAAATGCCACGAGCAGCTACTCCGCTGCTCGGTTCAAGACTTAAGCGACCAAGAAATGTCTCTTACACCTGTAGCGACTCAGAAAGTGATGCGATTTGATCCGCCGAATTCCTCACTCTGCTAAGAGCAGGTGATACCGTGAAATATGACCTCGAAAACGGGCGAGGCAATGATGAATTCACGATTCCTTTTAACATCAATTGCGACATTGGGCGGTCGGGAAAAATGCCTAGCTTTTTTCCGACCGATATAAGCGGCGATATGCTGCTGGTGTCTGCCCCGTCGCCTTGCGAAACATGTAGTTCAGCGCCTGCGGCGCGCAGAATCCGCATCGCTGTGCAATCCGCGGCAGCGTCTCGTTCGTTTCACGCAATAGCGTTTGTGCCATTTCCATCCGAACCCGCGTAATTTCTTCGTACGGAGTTCTTCCCAGTTTTTCAATAAAGCGTCGTTCCAGCGTCCGGCGAATCAGCGGTATTTCCCGCAGCAGGTCCTTCACGGTGAACGGACCGCAAGCGTGTTCGCGAATGATGGCTACTGCTCGCGCGATATCCGGATCGTCAACGGCAAGCACATCCGTACTCTGCCGTCGGATGACTCCACCCGGCCGTACGCATATCTTGCGCTCCTCCTCCGGGATATTTTCGCCGGCCAGAAGTCGCTCGAGCAACTGGGCAGCGACATAGCCAACCCGGACGAAGTCGATTGAAAGACTCGATAACGGCGGCCATGCGCTTTCGCACAGCAGTTCATCGTTATTCACACCAATGATTGCCACCTGGTCTGGAATGGGGATTGACGCATCTTTGCAGGCGATCGCCAGTTCTCTTGCCTCGACGTCGTTCCAGGCGAAGATCCCGACTGGTTTTGGGAGCGTGTCGATCCATCTCGCCAGTTCCTCCGCCCAGGGATGCGGGCGGTCGTCTCGATTTTCAAAAAGCGCTGGGGGAGCGATATGACAATGGAAATCCGCTGCGGCCAGTCGGCGCTCGAACCCGTGTAATCGGGCCCGGCCAATTCTGAGATCGCCGTAATATGCAAAGTTCCTAAATGCACATGCCAACAGATGTTCCGCCACGATTTCGCCCACCTGCTGGTCATCAGCGCAAACCAGTGGAGATGCATCGATAAGACTGGATTCGGAGCAACCGACGACAACCCGGGCGCGCCGGCGAAGCGATTCGATTGTGTCCGCATTCGCGCCGGCCACGAGGAGTCCGTCGCAAACCGGACAATCTTCCGCACCTCTGGGAGCGCGGCGCAGATCTTCATGAACAGACCAATCCTGCCTGGTATTTGCAAATTGTAAAAAACCCCGGAATACGCTACGGCCAAACGCCGTTGTTCCATCGACCGCTATCGCCACTTTCATTCTACCAATCCGAACAATTCGTCCATGATTGCCGTGTCGAACGGCGGTATTCTCGGAATCCGTCCACCCAGGAAAAAGCAGACCTCCGCACGCCAGCACCATGGCCACTCCTACGAATGCAACCACCAATCAGCCCCAGCATCCTGCCGCCAGGTCAGGATGTGATGTCTGATATTCTGCAAAGGAGGAAGGGAAATGTTCAGTGCTGAAAAGACGACAGATTGGCCGGAACCCTTCCTTTACCGCATGAGACAGATTTGTACGATTCGACCACCAAGGCAGTCGATAAACTCACTCGAATTGGAAACCCGCATTAGGTGAATGCGAGTCTCGAAGAAACCTAGCCACCGCGCTGGAAAAAGAATTGAGCTACGTTCCAGCGAACAGTTCCCGGCTGGGCAGAAGACAGTGTATAGAATGGTCTTCCGGTTTGACAATATACACCGTGCGAGGAATTAGTAAAGATTATTTATAAAGTTTCTTCACATTTTTTCGTGCGGGAAGACGAATCTGCCGCAAGTGTCGCATTCTCAGTGCTTTTTGGTATTGAAATTGGATTGGCCGCACGGCGACATCAGCGTAAATTATGGGTGTCGGAGCACTTCTTCACTGGGTATTCCCAACAGCACGTCTTTGGTTACAAAGTGCACGACGACTGAAAACGCATCGCGCGGAAGTCTGCAATCGGATCGCAAAACAAATCAGGCGTAAGCCATCCACTCGCGAACCGATTTTGGCTTGTCTCTTGTTCCCACATCTCTCAGCGGAAAGCGAGTTCAACATGCCGGCTGAATCTAGACATCGTCAGGTCTCAATGGGTTTCACTCTGATCGAACTGCTGGTGGTGGTGGCCATCATCGCCGTGCTGATCGCGATCCTTCTGCCAAGTTTGGGAAGGGCACGCGAACGCGCGAAACGAACGGCAGACGCCGCCAACCTTCACGGGATCGCCAACCTGCTGGCGACGTATGCCACGCAGAATGCGGACCAGATGCCGCAGTTCGGCGCGCTTCAGGGGGGCGGGAACGGCGGCGGGGGCTGGATGTGGGATGTGCCGCTGGCGTGGCGCGACACGATGATGTCCGCCAACATGACCTATGACGCGCACATGCTTCTCACCAACCCAACTCAAAGCACGGAAGCGAGCGCTCATAACCGCAAGCTGTTCTATGACACGTGCAATCCGGTGCAGAACGATCCGGGGTTATGGAACTTTGCGGCGTCGGGAAATGCTCCGTTCGCCGTTCTGGGTTATTACGTCATGACGCGCCGGATTGCAACCAATGCCAATGGTACTGTGTCTGGTGACGACTCGGGCTACCCATATGCCAACCCCACGCCCCCTACTGTCCAGGCGGTAACATATATCTCCAAGACGAATAAAACGTATCAAGATTCTCCGCGGGACAACAGTGGAAACATGATTTATCCATTCCCAAACGCCTTGGGTCTCCAGTATAAGCTGGATGTGCCCCAGTCGAGAACGATTGTCGTGACCTGCGCAACCATCAGCGCGGGCAACAACACGAATTTCACGTCGGTCAAGGGCGGTTGGTCCACACCGCACACCAGCTCGCATATGGGCAGTGTTTTGCCCGCCGGGCGGAGCATTGAATACCTGGACGGTCACGTGGAGTGGTCGGACTTCGCCCAGAGCACAAGCGGTGCCTCGTTTAATACCAAGCTCGCATACCACAACGGCTCTAACGGGGGCACGGCGTTTTTCTGGTGGTGAGCGGTCGATTCATGCCGAAATGTCGCTACGAGGGCGTCCGCCATGGACGCCCTCGCTGCTTTTTGCGGAAGTCACTCGCCGAACCATTTCCAGCGCGGGTCTTTGATGCAGGCGAGGGCTTCTTGAACGCACATACCCTGCCGCGCGAGGGCTTTGTTGTCGGCGCGGTGGCGGTTCCAGATTTGGCGTTCTTTTTCGGTTGGGGGGCGGCGCTCACGGTAGGGCACGCGGTTGCCAACGAGCATGACGAGATACCCTTCGATGCCGAACTGATTGTGCGTCCCCGGCGTGTTCCGAAGCGCATGCCTGCACAATCCGGTCGGGCCATTTTCCCGATAAAACTTCAAGAGTTCGGTGGTGCCGGAGATATCCACCTCTTCATTGCAGCATTTCCAGAAGGGCGTGTTCAAGCGCGTGTTGAAGCGGTAATGCAGCGCCAGGAAATCGCGTATGTCGTCCCATGTCTCGGCGAACACGCGGTTGTATAACTCCACCAGCGTCGGAGCCAGCGATTGCTGCGAATGCAGCAGGAAATCCGTCAGCGTCTGCACTTGTCCGCATACCGCCATCAACGCCGTCGCTTCCAGCGGCTCCACAAACCCGCACGCATTACCCAACCCCACCACGTTCCCCACCCATCCGCGCCGATACCTGCCGGAGCGGAACTTCACCACGCGGTCCCATGGCGTAGCCTTTGGATTCTTGCGCATGAACTCCTCCCGCGCCGCCTCGTCGGACAGGAAGCGGGAGGAATACACGTAACCCCGATTCACGGAGTGTTCGTGATCGATTCGCCAACACCAACCGGCGTCCATCGTCTCCGCGACCGTATAAGGGTAAATGAAATCGTCGCCCCTCTCCCAACTCCCCACAATGGCCCGATCGCAGAAGAGCGAGTTGTCATAGGAAACAAATGGCTCCGCCAAGGCCTTGCCCAGAAGCTCCGAGCGAAATCCGGAAGCGTCCACAAAGAGATCCGCTCGCAGAGTTCGGCCGTCTTTTAGAACGACCGACTCAATTTCGTCGCCCCGCCGCGTCGCCCCGGTGAGGTTGGCATCAATGAACTCCACGCCGAGCGTTTTGGCAACGACTTCCAGCGATGCGACGAACTGCGGATTGTACAAATGAAAGGCCGCCCACGAGGGAATGCCTGGACCGCCTCCATTGGGCTGCCGCGCGAACGCCTTTCCCTCCGCCATGAAGGCCCCTTGAAGGTTGACGTAAGAGAAATCCTCCGCACAGTAATACCCATTGGGCAGCGGCAAATCGGACCATTGGGCATCAAGAGCAAAATCGAACGAGTACTCAAAACAATCGCGCGGGCCCCAGATAAAGTGAATTCCCATCTTCCATGTGGGATTGGCGATCGAATAGAAGTGCTTCTTGCTGATCCCGAGGTACTCGAACAGGAACCGGGGCAATTGCCGAGTCGTGCTCTCGCCCACGCCGATGACGCCGATTTCCTGACTCCGCACGACCTGCACGACGAGTGCCGGAATTTTCCGCTTTAAGGCAATCGCCGCAAGAAGTCCTGCGCTGCCTGCTCCAACTATCAGCACGTTTTCGATCATACGAGCTCCGCCGCTGGAAATGCGGACTTTCGCGAGCGTTGCGAGTTCCGCTTCGAAATAGGTGTCGAAGTTTCGTACCGCTACAGAAAACAATCAGAAATGAGAGATGAAACCAACTGGAGCGTAGCCCAAAACGTCTGATGTGCAAGAGAAAACCTGCCGAGTTATCGGCCCTATTTCCCGAATCTGTCGCAATTTATGAAGAAAAACTTTGCGAAATTGTGCGTGACCGGGCAGAATTCTGCGTCATAGTACTAATGGCTGAGGCTGTCGTCCGATTCGCTGTCAGAATCTCTCTCTCCGTATCCGGCGCCGGTCGCTCAAACGGGCACTTCTCCGTCATTTCAAAAAGAATTGCGAGGCGTTGTGGCGATTCTATCCCGGTCTTTACCGCGTGTTTCTTCATCCCGAAAAAACGATGGACGTTCCAGGCGCACGTATCTCGATTATGCGGCGGCGTACCTCGTCGAACCGCTCGAAAACCGCATGCTCCTGTCGATTTCGAGCATCCCCACCGTCCCCACTCCTGCTGCCGCATGGACCTTCGACGAAGGTACGGGCACGACTGCCGCTGATTCTTCCGGCAATGGCCACAACCTGACGCTCAGTGCCGGCGCATCGTGGACCGCAGGCAACGTGGGCACGAATGCGCTCAAGGTCAATGGCACCGCCACCGGCGTCGCCACCGCCACCGGCCCCGTCGTGGATACCGGCGGCAGCTTCACCGTCTCCGCCTGGGTCAATCTCGCCACCGTCAGCGGCTATGAAACCGTCGTTTCGATCGCCGGCACGAACGTCGCCGGCTTCTTCTTCGGACTCCGCCAGGACACCGGCGCCTTCTCCTTCGCCCGCATTCCCTCCGACAGTACCACCAGCGCCACCGTCATCGCTGCCACCAGCGCCCCAGCGGCCAACACCTGGTACCACATCGTCGGCGTCGATGATGCCACCGCCGGCACGCTCACGCTCTACGTCGACGGTCAATCCCAGGGCTCCGCTATCTTCACCAGCGGATGGACCGCCACCGGCGACACTCTCATCGGCCACGGCTTTTACAACGGCAGCCAGGTCGACTACGTCAACGGCTCCATCGACGATGTCCAATTCTTCTCCTCCGCTCTCTCCGCCGCTCAGGTTGCCGCACTCGATCAACCCGCTGCCTACTCCTTCGATGATGGCTCCGGAACTACCGCCGCCGACGTTTCGGGCCACGGCAATACCCTCACCGTTGGCTCCGGCGTCACATGGACCACCGGCCACACCGGTTCCAACGCGCTCGCATTCAACGGCAGTTCCACTGGCAACGCCATTAACGCCTCCCCCGTCCTCAACACGGCTAACTCCTTCTCCGTTTCCGCGTGGGTCAATCTCAACTCGCTCAGTTCCACCCAGACCTTCGTCTCCATCGATGGCGCCCACACCTCCTCCTTCGCCCTCCAGTACCGCAGCGACACCGGTCAGTTCGCTTTCACCCGCTTCGCCTCCGATACCAATTCCGCCACTTCCACCCACGCCGACGGAACCGCCGCCCCCACCACCGGCACCTGGTACAACCTCGTCGGCGTCAACAACGTCGCCACCGGCCAGCTTCTGCTCTACGTCAACGGCGCCCTCCAGTCCTCGGTCGCCTACACCACCGGCTGGCAAGGCACAGGCGCCACCGTCATCGGCGCCGGCCTGGTCAACGGCGCCCGCGCCAATTTCGCCAACGCCATCATCGACGATGTCCATTTCTACGACTCCCCCCTTACCGCGAGCGTCGCCTCCTTCCTCGGCACCGGCGGCAACTCCACCATAAACATCGCCATGGGCTCCTCCGGTATCACCGTCTCCCCCAACCTCTTCGGCGCCTTCATGGAGGACATCAACTACGGCGGCGAAGGCGGCATCTACAACGATGAAGTCCGCAACAGCGGCTTCAACGATTCCACCAACGCCCTCAATGCCTGGGCCGCCCTCACCGGCACCGGCGTTACCGCCAACCTCTCCTCCGATACCACCACCGGCCCGACCACCGCCCTCACGCAGTCCGGTAAACTGATCGTCACCTCCGGCGTTTCCGCCGCCTCCCGCGTTGGTATCTCCAATACCGGTTACTTCGGCGTCGCCATTGCCCCGTCCACCTCCTACACCGTCGATTTCTGGGCCAAAGCCACCGCGGGCTTCACCGGCCCTCTCACGATCGACCTCGAATCCACCACAGGCACAGTCTTCGCCACCGCCAGCATCAACGCGCTGACCACCAGTTGGGCCGAATACACCGCCACCCTCACCACCACCGCCAACGCCCCCACCACCTCCACCAACCTCTTCGTCATCTCCACCAACAGCGCCTCCGCCAACGGCCAGACCCTCTGGTTCGGCGCCACGTATCTCTACCCGCCCGCCTATCAGAACCAGGCCAACCACCTTCGTATCGACCTCATGCAGAAGCTCGCCGCACTTCACCCCGCCATCTTCCGCGTCCCCGGCGGCAACTACCTCGAAGGCAACACCTACGCTGACCGCTTCAACTGGTCCACGACCGTCGGCCCCGTCGATCAACGCCCCGGCCACCTCAACTCCGCCTGGGGATACTGGTCTACCGACGGCATGGGCCTCGACGAATACCTCCAGATGGCCGAAGAAGTCGGCTCCGCCCCGATCCTCGCCGTCTACGCCGGCTACACGCTCAACGGATCCTCCGATACCGGCGCCACTCTCGCCAACGATGTCACCGATGCGATCAACGAACTCCACTACGTTCTTGATCCAGTCACCACCTCGTGGGGCGCACTCCGCGCCGCCAATGGCCATCCTGCCCCGTACAACGTCCCCTACGTCGAAGTCGGCAATGAAGACTTCTTCGCCTCCAGTTACTCCACCCGCTACCCCCTCTTCTACAATGCCATCCGCGCCGCATTCCCCCAGCTCCAAATCATCGCCACCTCCACCAACACCGGCGGTTCCCCCTTCGACATCCTCGACGAGCATTTCTACAACTCCCCCTCCTGGTTCGAATCCAACTCCCACTACTACGACAGCACCACCCGCGGCTCCTACAAAATCTTCATCGGCGAATACGCCGCCAATGAAGGCAGCCCGACCAACGACATGAACTCCGCACTCGGCGACGCCGCCTGGCTCCTGGGCCTCGAACGCAACTCGGACCTCGTCACCATGTCCTCCTACGCGCCCATCTGGGTCAACGTCAATGGCCACCAATGGACCCCGGACCTGATCGGCTTTGACGGCAACTCCAGCTACGGCTCCCCCAGCTACTACGCCCAGCTCATGCTCAATCTGAACCACGGCACCACCATCGTCTCCAACAGCGTCTCAGGCGCCACGAGCATCCAAACCCTCGTTACCAAGACCGGCAGCACCTACTACGTTACCGTCATTAACACGGGCGGACCTTCCAACACCGCCACCATCAACCTCAACGGCATCACCTCGGTTTCCAACTCCGCAACCGTCACTTCCCTTGCCGCCCTCGCAGGAAACGCCACGAACTCCATCACCAATCCCATGAATATCATCCCTGTCACATCCACTGTCTCCGGCCTTTCCCCCAACTTCTCCTACACTTTCCCGGGCTACTCCATCACGATCCTTCAGTTCAACGCCACCGTCGATACGCCCACCGTCGCCACGCCCGCTGCCGCCAATCCCAGCCCCGTCACCGGCACCACCAGCAACCTCTCGGTCCTCGGCGCCGACGTGATCGGCGAAGCCAACCTCACCTACACCTGGGCCGCCACGGGGCCCGCTTCGGTCGGCTTCGCCACCAACGGCACCAATGCCTCCAAGAACGCCACCGCCACGTTCTCGGCCGCCGGCAATTATTCCTTTACAGTTACGATCACGAATCCCTCCGTCGGCACCACCGCCACGAGCACCGTTCTTGTGACCGTGAATCAGACCGCCAGCGGCTTCTCCGTCACGCCCGGCACGGGCACCATCGTTCCGGGCGGCACAATTCAGCTCCTCGCGGGCTCCGTCGATCAGTTCGGCAACGTTATTTCCTCTCCTTCCTCGATCACCTGGAGTATCACCTCCGGCCAAGGGACGATCATGCCCAACGGCACCTTCGTCGCCTCCGCGGCACCCGGCTCGACCACGATTCATGCTTCGGACGGCAGCGGCCACACGGGTAACGCCACCATTACCGTCGCCGCCGCCACCGCGTGGTATCAGGCCAACGCCTCGAATGGCACGACCCTCGCCGACTCGTCAGGCAACGGGAACAATGCCAACCTCACCGGGAGCACCTCCTTCTCCTCCGGCGTTTCCGGAAACGCCCTCACGTTGAGCGGCGGCTACGCCTCACTGCCCGCGAACATCGTCAAATCTCTCTCCAATTTCACCATCTCCGCCTGGGTCAACATTGCGACCCTTGCGAACTGGTCCCGCATCTTCGACTTCGGGAGCGGCACGACCACATACATGTTCCTGTCACCCGACGCCGGCGGCACGAACAAACTCCGCTTCTCCATCACCACCTCCGGCTATAACAACGAACAGCAACTCAACGGTCCCGCTCTCTCCACGAACACCTGGACCCACATCGCGGTCACGCTTGCGGGCACCAACGCGACCATGTACGTCAACGGCCTCCCCGTCGCCACCAACGCCAACATGACGCTCAACCCCTCGAGCCTCGGCAACACAAATCAGAACTACCTCGGCAAGTCTCAATTCAACGACCCCGCCTTCAACGGCTCGATCGACGACTTCCGCATCTACAACGTCGCTCTTTCCGCGCAGCAGATTGCCGAACTCGCCGCCCCCGCCATCATCCTGCCAGCAAGCGTCCCCTCTTCCAATATCAACGCCAGCAACACCACGCTCTCGGTCCTCGCCACCGATGTCACCGCGGGGGAACCCGCGCTGACCTACACGTGGTCTGCCGTCGGCACCCCGCCCGCCCCTGTGACGTTCACCAAAAACGGGACCAACGCCGGTAAAAACACGACCGCGACCTTCACGAAGGCCGGCCGTTACACACTGCAGGTTTCCATCACGAACCCCATCGCCGGCACTACCACGACGAGCTCCGTTACTTTCACCGTGCTCGCCGGCGACGCCAACCAGGACGGGAAGATCGATCTGACCGACCTGTCCACAGTGCTGAACAATTTCGGGGCCGCGACGTCGGCATGGACATCGGGCAACTTCGATGGCTCGGGCACCGTGGATCTCACGGATCTGTCGTTCGTGCTGAACAACTTCGGAACGTCGTTCCCCGCAGCCGCGACGGCAATCGACACGGCTGGCGCGACATCCGCGGCGGTTTCGGAGCCAAGCTCATCGCCATCGACCCCCGACACATCGGGAGCGGCTGTTGCCACAGATTCCACTGTGGCGGTCTCGTCCGGCTTGTCGGCGAATTCGGATCCCGTGGCAGATTCCGGCTCAACGACACCGCTCACGTCGCAAGGGAATCCTCCGTCAACAATCGAAACACCTGCGCCGGTGCCCCCCCAGCCGCATGTGCCTTCCGCGCCCGCGACAAACAAGGCGGTTTCGAAAGCAACAGCGAAATCTGGACATCTCACACCAGCAGCCACGCCTAACCAACAGACTTCGGCAACCGTCCACAAAGGTCGAGGCCATGACGTATCGGCACTGGTCAAGAGTCACGTGACGCTGACACCAGCGGCCAAATCATCCAAGAAGAAATAGGAACGTTTTTTGGAAGTTCCAGTGGTGGATCGCGGGCTGGTCCATCCCACTTACTCAGGGGTCTTCTTGCCGCCTGCGGCGATGAGATTCGCGATCGACGTTGGGAACAGCGGCGGCCGCAGGTGCGAGGGCTCGTTCCAGAGAATCCGCCGGAGTATCGCCCCGCAGACACGTCCCTGGCACGGCCCCATTCCGCACCGGGTTTTCAACTTGGAATCGCGCGAGCCGGTGCAGGCCTGAATCCTGGCGAGGGGGACATCTTCACAGCGGCAGATGGTCGTCTCGGCGGCCGCGAGCTGCAGCACCTCGGGCCGGAGCGCGAACGTCTCATCCATCCGTCGCGCGAACTGGAGCATCGATCGTTGCGTACGCTCGAATGGCCGGGCGCCGAGTTCATTCCCGACTGCATACATCGCAGCGATCTGGCCTTCGACGATTGCTTTTTCCACCCCCCCTATCGCCGTGAGTTCACCGATCGCGTACACATCGGGCAAGGAGGTTCGGAGGCTGGCGTCGACCCGCACATGGCCGCCCGGGGAAAGCTCGCATCCAAGCGCGATTGGCAGCTCATTGTTCGGCACGAGATGAAAGCCGCATGCGAGGAAATCACAATCAATGGTCCGTTCGGCGCGTCCGCAGCGATACCGCAGCCGGAGACCTGTCGGCGATTGTTGCACCTCCAGAGGATACGCATCGGTCAGGTAGCGTGTCCCGGCGAGCTGGGTACGAAGGGCAGCGCCCGCGAGCAATTTGCCCGGCGTTCGCCACAAGGAGATCGCGAAGTTGCGAAGTTTTTTCAACTCCGTCTGTTCGAGAATCAGGGGGACGATCGCACCTTTCGCCCGAAGTTGGGAGGCGACGGCGAGCAGAAGCGGGCCTGTGCCCGCGACAATGACCCGCTTTCCCTGGACGCTGAATCCGGATTTCACCAGAGCCTGAAGGCCCCCGGCACCGACGACGGCGGGCAGCGTCCATCCGGGAAACGGGAGGTAAAGCTCGCGCGCGCCCGTGGCGAGGATCAAGGAACGCCACCGGAGGATTTGCGGACCCGCCGGAGTGTCTGCCAGCAATTCACGCGTGCCCGGAACTGCGGCAATAGTGGACTGGCGGAGGTGCGTGATGCCGGGGCAGGAATTGAGCCTTTGAAGCCAACGTTTCGCCGCGTTCCCAAGCCCGGCCGGGGTTCCCAGGTTGCGCCAAATCTGGCCGCCGGCGAAGGGTGCATTGTCCACGAGGGCGACGTTTTTGCCCGCCTCGGCGGCCGTGACAGCCGCGGCGATTCCGCCCGGCCCTGCGCCAATGACAGCCACTTCGAATTCATCACCGCGTTCAGCCATTGGTGGCGACCTCCATGCCGCGAGCAACAAGGACCTGGCATGCGCGCTGGTGCGGTCTCCCGTTGATCGTCACGGTGCACTCGAAGCAGATGCCCATGCCGCAGACGGGCCCGCGCGATTCGCCTGTCGCGGATTTGCGGAACTGCAGGATTCCGTTGGACATCAGGGCTGCGGCAACGGTGACACCATCTGCTGCGGAGAGCTTCTTGCCATTGACCGTGAAATCGATTTGCGATTTTTCAGTGTGCATGTGCGGCCACGCTCATGTTTCTGCCGGGCAGATAGGGGTCGATCGAAATTGCGGGCGTTCGTCCGGCGATGTAATCGGCGACCAGCCGGGCGGTACCGAGGGATGTGGTGATTCCGAGCCCCTCGTGTCCGGTGGCGAGGATGAGGTGGGGATCTTCCGGATGCGGTCCGATCAACGGGAGCTTGTCAGGCGTGGCGGCGCGAAACCCGGTCCACGCGCGAATGGCGGTGAGATCGGAAATGGCGGGGATGTACTCGACGGCCCGCTGAAGCATCTGGGTGAGGATCGCGTAATCGATATCGGGAGAAGCATCATCAAACTGACGGGAGGAACCGATCAGGACTTGTCCGGTGGGTCGCGGCTGTACGTTGAAGGCGACGGAAGATTGCGTGTTGGAGTGGGCGGATTTGAGGTAACCCAATTCGACCAACTGGTGCCGGACGAAACCAGGGTAGCGATCCGTGATGACGAGATGGCCCTTGCGTGGTCGAATGTCGCAGCCGCCGGCGAGGGTCGCGGCGGAAACGCCGGTGGCGTTGACGGCGAAATCGCACGTGAGCGTTTCGTTTTCCAGCCGGACCTCGTTTCCCCGCAAGGAGAGAACCGGCGTGCTGAGTTTCACTTCGCCACCGCGTGCCCGGACCGTGCCGAGCATTTCGTCCACAATCGGCGGCGGATAGACGACGGAATCACCGGGCACGAGCAACCCGCCGGCCAGCCCCGGGCGCAACATCGGTTCCTCGCGTGTCAGCCGCTGAGCGTCCAAAATTTCGGCGGCGACTCCGCGCTGGTGGTAAAAGGCATGCTTTCGGTGAACCTCCGCCATCTCCTCATCGTCGGCGGCAATCCAGAGGGTTCCGCAGACCTGGCGTTCACCCGTGGTTGGCAGCGTGGGTGCACGTTCGTCCCAGAGTCTCTGGGAGTAGGCGGTGAGCGCGACCTGGGCTTCGGAATCGTCCATGACGACAATGTGCCCCATTCCGGCCGCGGTGGCCCCCCCGCCGGCGGCTGCGCGATCAATCACGGTGACCCGCATTCCCTCGAGGGCCAGAGCCTCGGCAACTGCGGCGCCCACGATCCCGGCTCCAACCACGACCACATGGATCGCGCGACCGATCAACGGATTCCCCTTCCGAAAGGATCGGCGGGGTCAATGAGCAGCGTTCCCTCTCCGGTCACGTAGGCGGTGCCGCTGATTCGCGGAATCACTGCATTTTCATTCACAACAATCGAGCCTTCGAAGACGGACCCGATGATTGATTCCTGCCGCCAGGTCTCGCCCGGTTTGAGTTTTCCGGATGCGTGCAGACACGCCAGCTTCGCCGAAGTTCCGGTTCCGCACGGCGAGCGATCGTACGCCTTGCCGGGGCACAGCATGAAATTGCGGGCGTGATTGCGCGGATCCAGCGGAGGTCCGACGAGCTCAATGTGGTCGATGATCTCGCCGGCTTTGCCTGTGATGCCATTCGCCTCGAGGGCGGTTCGGATTCTCCAGGCGATGTCGGTCAAACGCTCCGCATTCTGCACGACGAGTTTCTCGCGGGTCTCGGTGAGAAAGAACCAGTTCCCGCCCCATGCGATATCGCCGGTGACCGTACCGATGCCGTCCACCTCCACCGCCACCGCCGTCGCCAATCGGTACGATGGGACATTCGTGATGGAGACGGCGTTTTCTCCATCGTAGTCGAAGGAGACGATACCGACGGGCGTTTCGATTCGATGCGTTCCGGCGGCGATGCGTCCAAGATGACCGAGCACGACGCCGACGCCGATCGTTCCGTGTCCGCACATGCCGAGATAACCGACGTTGTTGAAGAAGATGACCCCGGCGACGCAGGAAGGGTTTGAGGGGGGCGTCAGGATGGCGCCGACCATGACATCGGAGCCGCGCGGTTCATTGACGACTGCGGAACGAAACGCGTCGTAGCTGTTTGCCAGCAGTTCCCGGCGCTGCGTCATGGGTCCGTTTCCCAGTTCGGGCCCTCCTGCGATCACGACGCGCGTGGGCTCTCCGCCGGTATGACTGTCGATCACCTGAATGCGTTCGTAGCAAGATGCCATGGTTGTCCCCGTGAGTCGTGTCGAACCCATCAATGCGCCGGCGCAACATTGGCGGCCGCTCAAAAACGAGCCTGGGTCCAGCATCCGTCGATTAGGCGCCACATTTTTCCGGTTGGGTTTTCGCGTCGCAGGCACAAAGGCAATCGCTGTTCGCGCACGTTGTCGAAGCATTCAAGCTGGGTGAAGCGAAGAATGGCCGCGGGCAATCCCACTGAGGTGAAGTGGGGTTCGCTGGTAGCGGGAAAGGGACCGCCGTGATTCATGGCCGCAGTTACAGCCACGCCGGTGGGCATTTTGTCATTGAGGAAGCGCCCGACGCGCGGTCGCAAGTCAGCCGCCAGTTCTTCGTATGCGGCGTCATCGGCGTCGGATTTTGAAGAATAGATGGAGCCGGTGAGGCTTCCATGCAGAGCGGCGAGCACATTGCGCAGTTCCGCGAGAGAGTCGGCGACCACGATCAGGCTGGCATTCCCGAAGGCCTCGGTCTGGAAGAGTGCGGTGTTGCGCAGGAACTGCGCAGCCGACACGCGGAGCAGCGAGTTCTGGGCGGAAATGGCGACTCCCGGAATATTTCCCCCGCCGGTGAGCAATTCCGCACCGCCCTGGTGAAGCAAATCAACGACGCGCAGCAGCGAAAGGCGCTCGGTTTCGGAGAAGAGAACGCCGGGCGGCATCGTCTTGAATTGCAAGCTCACCTTGCCGATGAAGTGCTCCGTGTCCTCCCCTTTGAGCAGGCAGACCAATCCAGGCTTGGTGCACATTTGGCCGGTCGCAGCGAGAATGCTGGAAGTCAGTTGAGTCACAATCGCATCGAGGCTCTCGGCGAGCGCGCCGGGGAGGATGACGACCGGGTTGATGCTCGACATCTCGCCGAAGAACTTTTTTCCGGCGGCATCGGCGGCGTTTTTCAGTTTCAATCCGGCGGATCGCGAACCGGTGAACCCGACCGCCTTGAGACGCGCATCGGCGATCATGCGGAAGCCGTCCTCCGGGCGCATGTCGTATACCATCTGGATGGTTCCCGGTGGAAGGCCTGCGGCAGCCGCAGCCTCATTTGCCAATTCCGCCAGGAGCCGGCTGGTTGATGGGTGAAGCGGATGGGCCTTGGCGATGACGGGGTTTCCCGCGGCAATAGCGGCCGCGAAATCTCCGCCGGCAATGCCGTTGAAGGCCAGAGGAAAATTGTTGGGGCCCAGCACCCAGACGGGGCCGATCGGCGCGAGACAGGAGCGAATTCCGGTTTGAGTGTCGATGGTCGGCCGAAGCCACGACCCCTCGCGCGCGGCATGTGCGGCCTGCCGAAGCTGACCGGTGGTGCGAGGGAGTTCTACATCCTTGAGCCGGGGCGTCAACGGGAGTGCGGTCTCAGCCGCAGCGGCGGCGGTGATTCTCTCTGCTTCCTCCTCGATTCGTTTCGCATATCCCTCGAGAAAAGCGGCGATCACGTTTTCTGCATTAGGCAAGCCGCGCAGCACAACGGCCGCCCGGCTGGCGGATGCCAATGCGGCTTCGATGTCGTCCCAGCCGCTGACCGGATAAACGTCCGGCAGCAAGTGGCCGGCGCGCGGATCGCGAGATTGAAATATCGCGATCTGTGCGGACGCACGCCATTCGCCCGCAATCAGAACGGGGTGAGCGGATCGTTTGAGATCATTGGCGTTCTCCAGCACGCGGGTAGTCATCGGGCGGATCTCCCTGCGAGGGTTGCCAATGTCGGCCGCTCCGCGATTGCCTTACGGACGAGGGCCAGTATCCGCTGCCGCTCTTCGCCGACCAGGGGCAACCGTGGACTGCGCGTGAGCTCCGTTCCGAAGCCGCATTCGGCCGCCGCCAGCTTGATGTACTGCACGAGCTTGGGCATTGTGTCGAGATGCAGCAAGGGCGTGTACCAGGCGTATACCTGCCGGGCCTGATCGAATTTGCCAGCCTCGAGCAGGTCCCACAACAGCCGGTTTTCGGCCGGAAAGGCATTCACCAGCCCGGAAATCCAGCCTTCTGCTCCGAGGATGTAGCTTTCCATCACGAGGTCGTCGACGCCGCACAACAACGTGAATCGATCGCCCGCCAGTCGGCGGATGTCCGTGATTCGACGGGGATCTTCGGACGATTCCTTGATGGCGACAATGTTCGGGACATCGGCGAACTCGAGAAAAGTCTCCGGGCGGATGTCCACCTTGTAGGAGACAGGATTGTTGTAAATCATGATCGGCAAAGAGGTGGACTGCGCCACGGTCTTGAAATGGACAACGGTTTCGCGCGTATCCGAGGGATACACCATCGCGGGCAATACCATCAACCCGTCCACGCCGATCTTCTCGGCGTCTTTGCAGAAGCGGCACGCCAGAGCAGTGGTATACTCCGCGACGCCCGTCAGCACGGGCACACGGCGCGCCACATGCCGCACCGTCTCGCGCAGCACTTCAAGTTTTTCAGCATAATCGAGCGAGCAATTTTCGCCCACGGTTCCGAGCATGACGAGGCCGTGGATTCCCGCGGCGATCATCGAATCCAGATGCCGGAGCGTCGCGGCAATGTCGAGCGACTGATCCGCCTTGAACTGCGTACACGCTGCCGGCAAGACACCACGCCAAGCGATTTTCATGGTTCACTCCCTGGGCCACGCGAGAATGCGTCGCGGGTGGCCTGTACAGAATCGATACTAAGACTGTTCAGAATGTAGCTCTTCTCGAAGCTGAATGCTCTGCGATATCGCGCATTTCGCCTGCGATATATTGCAACTCCATTTGTGAACCGGATTCCTCTGTTCTAAGATTACAGGCTATGAAAACCCCTCGCGTCGCATTGCTCGTTGAAACCTCGAACGCTTATGCCCGGGGCCTGCTTTCGGGCATCGCGGAGTACATCCAGCAGCACGGCTCGTGGTCGATTTACCTTCCGGAATCGCGCCGCGCCGATGCCATGGATGGCCGACTGCGTGGTTGGAAGGGGGACGGGATCATCGTCCGCGCAGAAGACCCGCGCACCGCCCGCGCGGCACTTTCGTGCGGATGCCCCATCGTCGATCTGAGCGCCGCCGGCCTGCTCCCGCAGGTCCCCGCCGTGCACAGCGATGTGCGAGCCGAAGCAGCCACCGCGTTCGATCACCTGTGGGAACGGGGATTCAGAAATCTCGGCTTCTGCGGGGTCAGCAACTACCACTGGGTGCGGTGGCAGTTAGAGCAGTTCCGCAAGCTCGCGGGCAAAGCGGGCATCCAGATTGCACAATACGTGAAGCCGTTCCGCCTGACGCGCGCCCGCGGATGGGCCGACGACCGCCGGGCGCTCGCATCATGGCTTCGACAGCTCCCCAAGCCGGTCGGCATCTTCGCGTGCTATGACCTCCGCGGGCAGCAGGTCCTGGATGCGTGCCGCTTCGCTGGTCTGGGTGTTCCCGACGATGTTGCGGTGCTTGGCGTCGACAACGACGTTGTTCGCTGCAGCCTATCTGATCCGCCGCTATCGAGCGTCGCGCCCAATACGACGCGCGTCGGATTCCTCGCGGCGGAGCTGCTCTCGCAGCTCATGGGAGGCACGAAGATCGCATCTGGCCTGCGGCTCGTCCCGCCCATCGGCGTGATCGCCCGGAAATCCACGGACGCCCTCTCAATCGGCGACCCCGATGTCGCGGCGGCGCTGCACTTCATTCGTGAGAATTGCTGCAGCCCGATTGGGGTCGAGCAGGTGCTGGCCCGGATATCCCTTTCACGGCGTACGCTCGAAAGCCGCTTCATGCGGCTTCTCGGCCGCACCCCGCATTCGGAAATTCTTCGTTGCCGCGTCGAACGGGCGAAACAGCTTCTCAGCGACACGGACCTGCCGATAAAGACGCTCGCCCGCCGTGTTGGCGTGTGCACTCCGGAATATCTCAGCGTCCTCTTCAAGCGAACCCTCGGCACGACGCCATCGGCGTACCGCGCCCAATACCAGAGCATTCGCCAGACCTGACGCAGAGGAAGTATGACCGCCATTTGTTCACATTCTTCACGACTAGGAGGTTTTCATGTCGCGTGACGACACCCTGTTTTTTCAGAAGGATTTCGCTGCTGCCGAACTGAAGGAGCGTCGTCGGCGGGTGATGGCCGCGGTGGGAAGCGGAATCGCCGTCCTCGTCTCGGGGACAGAAATTCCAGGTTTCGATCCGGTGCGGCAAGACAACGATTTTTACTACCTTACTGGGGTGGAAGTGCCGCATGCGTATATGACCATGGATGCGGGCACCAACCGCAGCATTCTGTACCTTCCTCCGCGGGATGAAAAGCACGAGAAGTCGGATGGCCCCACGCTGAGCGACGAGGATGGAGAGTTTGTCCTTTCCCGCACCGGCATCGACGAAGTGAGGCCGATTTCGCGCCTCGTCGCGGATCTCTCGGGAGTTGACGGCGAACTCTGGATTCCCCGCGCCCCCGCGGAAGGAATACGGCAGTGCCAGGACACCCTGCGCCATTATCACAAGGCGATCCTCGCCGATCCGCTCGATGGCCGCCTGAGCCGCGAGACGCATCTGATGGCGCGCCTGGCGCAGATTTCACCGCGTGCCAGCTTCCGGAATCTTTCGCCGATCATTCACCGCCTGCGGCTCATCAAATCGGCCGCCGAGGCGCAGGTGATGCGCATTTCCGGAAATCTCACGGCTAAGGCGACGATCGAAGCCATCAAAACCACCCGCCCCGGCATTTACGAGTTTCAGCTCGGCGCCGTCGCGGATTACATTTTCCTCGTCAACGGGTCGCGCAGCGGCGGATATCGGCCCATCATCGCCACCGCGGGAAACATCTGGATGATGCACTACTGGCGCAACAACACACAGCTTCGTGCCGGGGATCTGGTGCTGTTCGATTATGCTCCGGATTACAACTACTACACCTCCGACATCGGCCGCATGTGGCCGGTGAACGGGAAGTACTCCCCGCTGCAGCGCGAGCTTTACGGATTCGTCCTGAAGCACCATGCGGCGCTGCTTGACGCGATCAAGCCGGGACGCACCAAGGATGAAGTCCTTGCGGATGCGGCGGCGCAATTGCGGCCCGTGGTCGAAGCCACGCGGTGGTCCAAACCGATCTACAAAGCGGCCGCCCTTAACCTGCTGCAGAGCAAGCGTCCGCTGTCGCACGGCGTTGGAATGCCGGTGCACGAGTCCGATGAGTGGGCCTCGCGTCCGATCGAGCCTGGGCTTGTCTTCGCGGTGGATCCGGAACTGGTTGTGCCCGAGGAGCAGTTGTACATCCGCGTTGAAGACACCGTGCTGGTCACCAGTACCGGCGTCGAAAACCTGACGGCGGCATGCCCGCGCGAGATGGACGCGGTGGAGGAATTAATGACGCAGGGCGGCATGCTGCAGAATCATCCGCCGGTGCACACAAATCCCGGCCGTTAAACCGAGAGGGTCCTCACCCATCATTGTGATTGGGTGGCTCGGTCGCCAACAAATAGCGTTGAAAGAAGTCGCAGAGCTTGCGGCTGGTAATGGGTGATTCGGCTCCGTGGTCGGCCCCGGGGATCAACACAAATTCAAAATCCTTGCGCGCCTGCACCAGCGCGTTGACGAACCGATAGGTGCTTTCCACGGGCACATTGCTGTCCATCTCTCCGAGCACAAGCTGCAGCCGCCCGCGCAGGTTTGCCGCATGATCGATATTCGAGCACGCGGAGTACTGGGGCCCCACCGGAAAGCCCATCCACTGCTCGTTCCAGGAGACCTTGTCCATGCGGTTGTCATGACATCCGCAGTTCGCGACGGCCACTTTATAGAATTCCGGATGAAACAGCAGAGCGCCGGCCGCATTTTGCCCGCCAGCCGAAGTACCAAAGATCCCCACGCGGTCGATGTCCATGTAAGGATACTTTGCCGCCGCCGCCTTGATCCACTTGATGCGATCGGGGAAGCCGGCGTCGGCGAGATTCTTCCAGCAGACATCATGGAACGCCTTCGACCGGTTTGCCGTCCCCATTCCGTCGATCTGCACGACGATAAAGCCCATGCTCGAGAGTTTCGCATGCAGTTGCCAGGGACTGAACGTCTTGGGCACGTAGGAGCCCTGCGGCCCCGCATAGATTTCTTCGATGATCGGATAATTTCTGTGCTGGTCGAGATTCCGCGGCCGACAAATGATCCCCCAGATGTCGGTCACACCGTCGCGCCCCTTCGCGACGAAGACCTCGGGGGGGAACCAGTCGTCGGAAACGGTCGCCCGTTCCAGCGTCAGAATGAGCTTTCCCGACTGCGCGCTCCGCAGCTCGGTCACCGGCGGCAAATCGACCCGGCTGTACGACACCACAAAATAGCTGCCGCCCGGAGAGAACGTGTTGGGAGAATCGAACTTGATCGTGTGATTCCCATCCGCCTCGGTCAGCCACGTCAGCCCCGACCCATCAAAATTCACACGACCATACTGCAGCAGATACGGATCCTGACCTGGATAGACTCCGCATGCGGAAAACCAGATCTGCCGGGCATCTTCATCGATCCGCTCGATGCCCCGCAGCACCCAATTCCCCGACGTCATCGGCTTGAGCACTCCCGTATCAATATCGAGCAGATAAAGCTGTCGCCATCCGCTCCGCTCGGATGCGTAAATGATCTCGTTGTCGTTCCGCAGGTAATTGATCGGGTGAAGATTCAGATTCTCGGTGTGCGCGGTCCAGATAAAGGTCTTTGATTGTTCGTCGAGAACCGTGCGCGTGTGCCCGTCCGTGGCATCGACTTCGATGATGCGCAGCCGCTGGTGACCGCGGTCGTACTTCTCGTAAAGAAAATGCTTACCATCCGGCCGCCACCGAATCTCCGGCCACGGATCTTGCCCATCCGCGGACATGTCAATCCGCTCCACCGCCGGCTTGATCTGGCTCCCCGTCGGCACACTGAACAGGTTCAGCTCAAAACTATCGAGCTTGTCGCCGGGCAAGGCATACTCGTCGGTATGCAGCACGGCCCGCCCCACTCCGCCGCCAGTCGCGCCATTCGGACCCTTGGGCGACGACTCCAGCCGATAGACCGGCTTGTGATCCCCCGGCTCCATCCGGTATGCCACCAGCGTCGTTGAGTCGGGCGACCAGAAGACCCGGTTGTACGCGAACGCTTCCGTGCCGTCGTGGCTCAACTGCGTTTCGGCGGCGTCCCCCTTCCGCAGAAAAATATTTCCATCGTGAAAGACGGCGGTGTACGCATGATTCGGCGCAACCATTGAGTCGGGCGCTTCGTCCGCCATGTCCCGCCGCCGATGCCGCATCGGACGAGTGGCCGCAGTTGAAGTGGCAGGCCTGGTGGTCCGCGGAACCGCAGGCGTTGCGCCGAGCGTGGAGAGATTCACATCCCATGCACTCCCCTCGGCCGAAACGACAACGCTATCACCAGCGAACGAAATAAAACTGAGCGAGAGTCCCCTGGTCCCGTTCCCGCGATGCATCGCCCTGGCAACCGCCTCCAGAAGACGATTGTCATCAACGGCGAGGCGTTTGGCAGCCTCCGCATCGACGAAGACATCCTCGCGCCGCCGCTCCCCCCCTCCGTTCAGCTCATTTTGATACCAGAAATGCCCCTCATCGAGCCAATGGGGCTCAACACGATCCCTTTCGACTTCCGCCGGCCCCAGCTTCTTGTCACCCGCCTGTTGCCCCAGCGCTCGCGAACCCGCCAACACGATCGTGCAAGCCAAAATCGCCGCGAACGTCTGGCAACAGGCCCGCAACTTCGAAATGCGCATCAAACAACACTCCATCGATCAGGAAGGAAATTACTGCTTCATCCATACCAGCGAGCGCCCGCCCCGATTCAACCGCGCGTAATTCGGGACCGCCAGGAGCGCACTCCCGTCGCTCCATGCCCCGCGAATCGCGACCACGCCGCCGAGCAGGTCCGGCATCCAGCTCGCCTGCAAACCCGGATTCTTCCCCAGCGGCAATTGCAAGTTCTGATCCACCGATTCCACGTTGTACAGGAGCGGCCCGCGCCGCAACGCCACCCGTCCCCGCGTGCTCGCCACCTTGTTGCTCGCCGTGATTTCCTCCACCGGCAGAGGCAATTCCATCTCGATCACATCGCCGGGCTTCCACGTCCGGTGGATCGTCACGTATCCCGACGCATCCGCCGCCGGCGAAATCGACTCCCCGTTCACCTTCAGCGTCGTGATTCCGTCGCCGATCGGCTTGTCCGTGTAGAGCGTGCTGACCTCGCGGCGCGGCGAGCGCAGATGCACGGCGAACGCGGCTTCCGCGGCCGGATTCAGCGTGATCTTCACGTTCCCATCCCACGGATAATTCGTCGTCTGCTCCACGACCACGGCGGTGCCGGCAATCTTGCCGACATTCACGCGGGTGCCCGCGTACAGATTCACGTACAGTTCGTCCGGCGCGGTCGCATACATCCATGTCGGCAGCATCAGCAGCGTGCGCGGAATATTCCCCACGCAGCAGGGACAGACATGCCACTTGTATCGCGCCTCGCTTGAATCCAGCGAATTGGTGTAAGTGAAGTTCTCTCCCGCCAGATCCACATCCCCCAGGATGGCGTTGTACAACGTCGTCTCGTACAGGTCGGCGTATTTCGCATCGCGCGTCGCGAGGTTCAGTTTGTACTGCATGAACAGCAGACCGCAACTCGAGCAACTCTCGACGTAAGCGCTCGCGCTGGGGAGCGAATAATCGCCGCCGAAACCTTCCGAAGTTTCTCCGGACCCGATCCCGCCCGTCACGTAGTATTTTCGATTCACCAGGTTGTCCCAGATCGAGCGCATCGCGCTCCAATAGGCCGGGTCGCCGGTCTCCATGCACACATCCGCCAGCGCCGAATACGTATAGGCCGCGCGGACGGCGTGGCCGACAGCCTGGTACTGCTGCCACACCGGCGCATAGGACTGATCGTATTCCGAGCCGCCGCCCCGATTCCCCAGCAGGAATTTCGCCAGCTCAATATATTTCCGGCCTTTGTCGCCCCCTTCCTGATCGTTCACGAACCGCCCCAGCCGCACGAGCGCCTGCTCCACCTCCTGATGTCCGTCAAACCAGGTCTTTTTCGGCGCGGGCCCCAGGTTCGCGCACCAGCAATCGGCCAGCTTAATCGCCGCATCATACAAGCGCCGATCCTTCCCTTGCGTCGCGATGTAATTGGCGATTCCGGCTTCAATGAAATATCCGGCGATGTATCCTTCGTGCTCCCCGCGCGTCGCCGGGTTCCAGTGCTTCGGCGTCACATTGGCGGCACGTTCGTAGGACATGCCCAGTGTGAACCGCGTCTGGAAATAACCGTCCGGTTCCTGCGCCGCCAGGATCAGCGGAATCCACTCGTCGAGTTTTGCGCGGAACTTGTTCTGCGCGTCGATGATTTGCTGATCCCCCTGCGCATCCACTGTAAGCGCCACGCTCATCGCTTCCACCGTGTTAAGCACCCACGCGTTGGAAAACGGATAGCCCACGTGCGGCCGCGATGGTTCCCCGCGCAGCTTCTTCCCCGCCTCAATAATGTTGTTAATCCCGCCTTCCGGCAGATTCGGCTCGTCGATCGTCTCAATGCAATGGGGAATCCAGTGCACGATCTCATTCTTCAGCGGCTCCCGCCAGAACGGACTGCTGACCTGATAATTCGACACATACACGGCCTTGAGTTTCTCCACCGCGGGCGGCTCCTCGACGTGCACCGTCAGCCGGTCGTCCGCCGATTGCCCACGCAGCGTGTACGAGAACTTCAGAACGTAATCTCCGGGCGCGCTGAACTTCGCCGTCGTGCTGATCTCATCCGCGTGCTCAAATGTTACGTCGCCAGGTCCCTGCTCTTTGCTCCACGCCCCGGTCGCAGTGTCCCCCTTGCCGCTCACGCCCTTGCCGGAGCCCTGCAGATACGTCACCGCGGGCATCACGACGACGCGATCCGGACCCGCATGTGCCGTCGGCGGAAATGCCGGCGACTTTCCGCTGTCATACACTTTCCACTCGATGATCCCCGACGACTGCCCCTCCTGTGCATCAATCTCGAGCCGGAGCCGCGTGGTTGTCACTTCGTCAAACTTAAGCGAGTTGTATTGATCCGGCGCCACCCCGAGTGCCGATCCAGCCTTTACCGGCACAAAGGCATTTCCATCCCAGTACAACACCCGCCCCGCCACCGGCAGCCGCACCCCCTGGTGATCATCCCACCAGTACACATCCACCCCGTTGGTGCTGATGGCCTTGTTCCAGTCGTACTCGACCCACTTCGTTCCATGCTGCGGCCAATTACCATAGGCCCCGTGCCGGTGATCGGCGCTGCTCCGCGGCTCATAGCCGTCGTTGATCGCGGCCAGCGATTCATGCCCGGACACGAACGACGCCCGTGGCGTCGCCGCCACCGCAATATTCAACGGCTCCTCTTCGGCGGCACCCAGCGCCCCTCGCATCGAAATCATAGCCCCAACCATCAACGCCAAACCTATTGCAAACAGCCGCCGCTCCACAGTTTCACTCCCGTGCAATCACAAACGACAACGCCCGCCGCCCTGTTCTCAGTCCGCCTGATTGCTCTGCACTCTACCGCATAGCACCTTTGATATCCCGCAGATGCCGCAAATTCGGCTGCTTTTCTGCGCAAGTGCTGTTGTAAATTTCATCACTTCTTTGACAAATTGGCGGCGTGCATTTTCCACCAATGCGTTGCACTTTCCGCCCCTCACACTTCACCCGGCCCGCTCCGCCAGCCGATACCCCACGCCCGGCTCGGTGATCAGATACTTCGGCTGCGCCGGATCGGCTTCAATCTTCTGTCGGAGCTGATTCATGTACACCCGCAGATAATGCGTCTCGTGCGCACTGCCCGGCCCCCATACGTCCTTCAGCAACTGCGTGTGCGTGAGCACCCGCCCCGCATGCTTCGCCAGGATCGACAAAATCCGATACTCGTTTGGCGTCAGATGAATCGCCTTGCCTGCGATGCTGACCTCGCGCCGGGCCAGATCGATCCGCAGATCATCCTTCTCAAACACGCTCTTGTCATCCATCGCCCCCCCCCCTTTCTCCGCGCTGTGCCGGAGCGCCACGCGCAACCGGGCCATCAGCTCGCTCACGCCGAACGGCTTGGTCAGATAATCGTCCGCCCCCGCATCAAGCGCGACGACCTTGTCCTGCTCCCTGCCCCGCGCCGACACAATGATGATTGGCACATGCGACCACTCCCGTATCTGCCGCGTCAACTCCACGCCATCAATGTCCGGCAAGCCGAGGTCGAGAATGATCAAGTCCGGCTGGGCCGTCGCAGCCTGCAGCAACCCGTCCTTCCCCGTCGTCGACTCCACCAGGCGATACCGATGCGCCTCGAGCATCACACGCAAAAACCGGCGAATCGGATCTTCATCCTCGATCACCAGAATCGTCGCCTGCGATGAGCTCATAGAGTGTTCTCAGCGTCCGTCTCGATCGGCACCGCCGGCGGCCGGCCCCCGGTGGGAATCCGGATGCAGAACCTGGCGCCGCCTTCAGCCCGATTTTCGGCCCTGATTGTACCGCCATGCAGCCCAATGATCCCCTTGCAGATCGCCAGTCCCAGCCCCGCGCCATGCCGCGACCCATTATCGCTCTGAGCGTTACCATTGGAAGCTGCACCGCGGAAGAACTTCTGAAACACCTGGCCCGGATCCGCCGGCGGGAGGCCCGGCCCCCCATCCGTCACCTGCAGCTCCAACTCCTCTGCATTCACACTCGCCGAAATGACAATCTCGGTTCCCGGCGGCGTATAGCTTGCCGCATTGTCCAGGAGATTGATGAGCACTTGCTCCATCGCCATGCCATCCACGCGAATCAGCGGCAGATCCTGAGGAAAATGCGTCTTCACGTTCCGATCCCCCAGTTTCTTCCGCGTGCTCTGAATCGCCGTCCCCACAATGTCCTGCAGCGCATACCAATCCAGCTTCAGCGGAAACCCGCCCGCCTCCAGACGCGTCATGTCCAGCAGATTCGTAATCAAGCGTTCCATCCGCTCAGACTCGCACACAATACTCTGCGCCAGTTCCTTGCGTGCATCCTCTGCAATCCCGTTCGATTCCACCAGGCTGCTCGCCGCGCCCGTGATTGTCGCCAGCGGCGTCCGCAGATCATGCGACACCCCGGATAAAAGCGTATTCCGCAAGAACTCCGCCTCCACCCTTTCCCACGCCTGCCGCGATTCCTCCGCGAGCGCTGCCCGCTCAATTGCTACCGCCGACTGGTTGGCAAACGCTTCCAGCAGATGCACCCGCTCCGGACTCTGCGGTTCCTTGGAGTCCAGCAGCCCGAGCACCCCCACAATTCCGCGCATCGCCGACATCGGGAGATAAATACCCGTCGCCGATGGCAGAGTGTCCGTCCCCCGCCCCGCCGCCTGCCCGTGATCGAACACCCACTGAATCACGCTCAATTCCTTCTCGTCCAGCGGCTGCGTCTCGCGGCTCATTCCCGCCATGGCCAACTCGCCCTTGGCGTTCGGCAGAAACACCGCCGCGATGCTGTCAAACACCCCCGACACATGCCGCACCTCCGCCTCCACAATCTCGGTCCGCTCCCGCTTCGCCGTCAGATCGCGGCTCAGGGACAAAAGCGCCGCCGTCCGCCGCTCCCGATTCCGCGCCGCGACCGCCTGCCGCCGGATCCGATCGGCCATGGTGCTGATCAAGAGGGCCGTCGCGAGCATTACGGCAAACGTAAAAACATACTGCGAATCTTCAACGGAAAACGTGTAGTAGGGCGGCACAACCGTGAAATCGAACGCCGCCACCGCGTATAGCGATGCGACAATCGCCGGCCACCGGCCAAACCGCGTGGCCACAAACAGCACCGCCAGCAGCTCGATCATCAGCGTATTCGTGTTCGAAAACCGTTTGCCGTGATTGCCGAGCACGTGATAAACAAACATTCCCAGCAGGGTCGCGAGCGTGCAAATCCCCAGTGCATAGGCATACGGCTGCCACCCAACCTTCTCCGGCTGTTGCGCCACCCGGGCCGGACGATTCTTCTCTCCCTCGTGGCGGATCACGTAGACATCGATCGACCCGCTGCGCCGAATCAATTCCTCCACGATCGATCCAAACAACCACTCCCGCCACCGCGGCAACTCCGGCTTCCCCGCCACGATCTTTGTAATGTTCTTCTGCCGCGAGTACGCAATCAATTCATCCGCAACGTTGTTGCCCGACAGCGTCACCGTCTCCGCCCCCAATTGCTCCGCGAGTTGCATGTTCTCCGTCAGACGTGCCCGCGCCGCCTCGGTCATGTTCACGCTCGACGGTGTTTCCACAAACGCCGCCACCCAGGGGGCCCGCACGCCCATCGCGAGCCGCTTCGTTGCCCGCACCAGCTGCGCGGCAAACGGGCTCGGCCCCACGCAGACCAGGATGCGCTCGCTCGCCGCCCACGGGGGGGGAGTCTGCGTCGTCGCATTCGTGCGCCGCGCCTCGCGCATCTGCGCATCGACCCGCTCCGCCGTCTTCCGCAGCGCCAGCTCGCGCAACGCAATCAGGTTCCCCCGATTGAAAAAGTGCTTCAGCGCCTGTTCCGCCTGCTGCGGCTTATACACCTTCCCCTCGCGCAGCCGCTCGATCAGTTCATCCGGCGCAATATCCACCAGTTCCACTTCATCCGCTTCGTCCAGCACCCGGTCCGGGAGCGTCTCCCGCACCTTCACCCCGGTGATCCGCTCCACGATGTCGTTCACCGACTCCAGGTGCTGCACGTTCAACGTCGCATAGACATTGATGCCGGCATTCAGGAGTTCCTCCACATCCTGCCACCGCTTCGGATGCCGCATTCCCGGCGCGTTCGAATGCGCCAGTTCGTCCACGCAAATCAGCGTCGGGTGCTTTGCGAGCGCCGCATCCAGGTCGAACTCCTTCAGAGTCGCCCCCTTGTGCTCCACCAGCTTGTACGGAAGGATGTCCAGCCCCAGCAGCAGCGCTTCGGTATCCGGCCGAATGTGCGGCTCCGCGTACCCCACCAGCAGCTTCGCCCCCTCCGCCGCGCGCTTCCGCGCCTCGTCCAGCATCGCAAACGTCTTCCCCACCCCGGCGTTCGAGCCGAAGAAAATCTTCAGCTTGCCACGCGCAGCCTTCCGCTCCTCAGCGGCAACCTCCGCGAGCAGGGCATCGGGATTCGGGCGATCTTCATTCATGTGTTTCTCGATTCGCCTCAATTCTACGCGAAAAGCAGCTCACTGCGCGGCCGGCCCGGTGGCGGGCGCCGTTTTCACCGGAAATTGGCGATCAAGCGCCACATTCAGCGCCAGCACATTCACCACCCGTTCCCCCAACAGGCCCAGCGTCGGCTCCTCGGTGCTCGCCATAATCAGCGCCTCAATCTTCTCCGGCGTCGTCCCCCGCGCCGCCGCCACCCGGTTCTTCTGAAACTCAGCCGCCGCCACCGACTCGTCCGGATCGAGCCCCGACCCAGATGCCGTCACCAGGTCCACTGGGATCGCACTGCTGTTCGATGGATCCGCCTTCCGCAAGACGTCAATGCGCCCCTTGATCGCATCCGTCAACGCCGAATTCGTCGGCCCAAGGTTGGACCCCGTCGATTGCGCGGCATTGTACGGCAGCGAATCCGCCCCGCCCGTCACCGCCGTCGCCGACGGCCGCGGCCAGAAATACTGCGGCTGATCAAAGTTCTGCCCAATCAGCGCCGACCCGACCGCCGCCTTCTCATCCGTCGTCAGCTTCCCATCCTTATCCACCAGCGAACCCTCCGCCCGGTTCGGAAAACAGATCTTCGCGATCGCCGTTATCCCCAGCGGATACAGAATCCCAGTGAGAATCGTCAACAACACAAAAATCACTACCGTCTGCCGAACAACCTTCAACATAGTCAAACCCTTCAAAAAGCCGGCGATGGCATCGCCGGAATCTGCTCTCGATATCCGTGCAAACTCAAACCAAATTCACCAGAATGTCGATCAACTTGATCCCAATAAACGGCACAATCAGCCCGCCGATGCCATAGATCAGAATATTGTTCCGCAGTAGCACGCTCGCCGGTCGCGGCCGATACTTCACACCCTTCAGCGCAATCGGAATCAGCGCAATGATGATGAGCGCATTGAAGATCAACGCGCTCAACACCGCCGTCTCCTCATGCAGCCCCATGATGTTCAGCGCCTTCAACTGCGGATAAATGCTCACAAACATCACCGGAATGATCGCAAAATACTTCGACACGTCGTTCGCCACCGAAAACGTCGTCAGCGCCCCGCGCGTCATCAGCAACTGCTTCCCCGTCTCCACCACCTCAATCAGCTTCGTCGGATTCGAATCCAGATCCACCATGTTCCCCGCCTCCTTCGCTGCCTGCGTCCCCGAATTCATCGCTACGGCAACATCCGCCTGCGCCAGTGCCGGTGCATCGTTCGTCCCGTCTCCCGTCATCGCCACCAGCCGCCCGCCCTGCTGATACTCGCGAATCAGCTTCAACTTCGCCTCCGGCGTCGCCTGCGCAAGGAAATCATCCACCCCCGCCTCCGCTGCAATCGCCGCCGCCGTCAGCGGATTGTCCCCCGTGATCATTACGGTCTTGATCCCCATCTCGCGCATCTCCGCGAACCGCTCCTTGATCCCCCCCTTCACGATGTCCTTCAACTCAATTGTCCCCAGCACCCGCGGCGCGCTCCCATTCCGCTCCGCTACCACCAGCGGCGTGCCCCCCTTTTTTGAAATCGACTCCACCGTCTCCTTCACCGACACGGGAAAACTCCCACCATCCGCCTCCACATACGCCTGAATCGCGGACGACGCCCCCTTGCGGACCTCGCGGTTCTCCATGTTCACCCCGGACATCCGCGTCTGCGCGGTGAACGGCACAAAATGCGCTCCCTCCAGTTCGCGCTCCCGAATCTTGTACTTGTCCTTCGCCAGCACCACCACCGACCGACCCTCCGGCGTCTCGTCCGCCAGGCTCGACAACTGGGCCGCGTCCGCAACTTCCGTCTCCGTCACCCCGTTCGCGGGATGAAACGCCACCGCCTGCCGATTTCCCAGCGTGATCGTCCCGGTCTTATCGAGCAGCAGCACATCCACATCCCCCGCCGCCTCCACCGCGCGACCCGACATTGCAATCACATTCGCCTGGATCATCCGATCCATCCCCGCAATCCCGATCGCCGAGAGCAACCCGCCGATCGTCGTCGGAATCAAACACACGAGCAGCGCACACAGAATGGTCACCGTCACCGGCGTCCCCTGCTTCGCCGCATTCACCGCATAAATCGAGTACGGCAACAGCGTCACCGTCGCGAGCAAACAGACAATGGTGAAGCTCGCCAGCAGAATGTTGAGCGCAATCTCATTCGGCGTCTTCTGCCGCTTTGCCCCCTCGACCATCGCAATCATCCGATCCAGAAACGCCTCGCCGGGATTCACGCCAATCCGGATCACCAGCCAGTCGGAAAGCACGCGTGTGCCGCCGGTGACGGACGAACGATCGCCCCCCGATTCCCGGATCACCGGTGCCGATTCACCTGTGATCGCCGATTCATCCACCGAAGCGACGCCCTCGACGACCTCGCCGTCCGCCGGGACGAAATCCCCAGCCTCGCACAACACAATGTCATCCTTCCGCAGCGTCGCCGCCGAGACCTGGCTCACTTTCGAGTGCCGATCCGGCCCGGCCAGTTTACGCGCGGGAGTATCCTTTCTCGCTTTGCGCAGCGTATCCGCCTGCGCCTTGCCGCGCCCCTCCGCCATCGCCTCCGCAAAATTAGCGAACAGCACCGTGAACCACAGCCACAGCGTCACGCCGAGAATAAAGCTCGGCCGCGCCTCGCCGTGCCCCGTGAGCGACTGGAACCACAGAAGCGTCGTCAGGATGCTCCCGACAAACACCACGAACATCACCGGATTCCGCACCTGTATCCGCGGATCCAGCTTCTTGAACGAATCCACAATCGCCCGCCGGACAATCGGCCCATCGAACAGCGAGCGGCTCTTATGCGTAGACATGGACCTTCACTCCTGTCAGTATTGAAATCTCATACGCATGGCTCATGCCTTAGTGCGCCATCATCAAGTGCTCAACAATCGGCCCCAGCGCCAACGCCGGCAGGAACGTCAGGGCGCCAACCAGCGCCACCGTCCCGACCAGCAACGACACAAACAGCGGCGTGTGCGTCGCCAGCGTCCCGGAACTTGCCGGCACCTGCTTCTTCCGCGCCAACGACCCTGCGATCGCCAGCGCCGGCACAATGATCCAGTACCGCGAGAACAACATCAGAATCCCCCCCAGCAGGTTGTAGAACGGCGTATTCGCACTCAGCCCCGCGAACGCCGACCCGTTGTTGTTTCCCTGCGAACTCATCGCATAAAGCATCTCGGAAAATCCATGCGCCACCGGATTCAGCGGCCCGAGCAATCCCGCCGGAGACACGCACGCAATCGCCGTCCCGATCAAACACAGCGCCGGCGGCACCAAGACGATGATTGATGCCATCTTCATCTCGTAAGACTCAATCTTCTTCCCGAGATACTCCGGCGTCCGCCCGACCATCAGCCCGGCGATGAAGACCGCCACGATCGCATAGATCAGCATCCCGTACAGCCCGCACCCCACGCCGCCGAACACGACTTCCGAAAGCTGCATCATCCACATCGGCATCATTCCGCCCAGCGGCGTGAACGAGTCATGCATCGAGTTGACCGAGCCGTTCGACGCACCCGTCGTGGCCACCGCCCAGATCGCCGAATTCACCGGCCCAAGGCGTGCCTCCTTCCCCTCCATGTTTCCGCCCGGCTGCAGCGCCGTCTCCCGCTGATCCACCAGCGAATTCAGCGTCGGATTCCCTGCCTGCTCAAACGCCACGCACGGAATCGCCATCGCCAGAAACAGGACCGCCATCGCCGCGAAAATCGCCCACCCCTGCCGCGTATCCTTCACCATCACGCCGAACGTGTAGCAAAGGGCCGCCGGAATCAGCAGGATGGCGATCGCCTCCAGAAAGTTCGTGAAGCCATTCGGATTCTCAAACGGATGCGCCGAGTTCACATTGAAGAACCCGCCGCCATTCGTCCCGAGCTGCTTGATGGCAATCTGCGATGCCACCGGCCCGACAGCAATCGTCTGCTGCGTCACCGCTGTTGCCTTCGTCACGGCGTTCCCCTGTGCATCCTTCACGGGGTTCCCGCTCGCATCCACCTGCGTCGCCTGGTAACTGCTCGGTTGCACCACGTTCACCGTTTTGTAATTCGAAAACGTCTGCGGCACCCCCTGCGCGCCGAGAATCACCGCATAAATCACCGACAGCGGCAACAGCACATACAGTGTGCTCCGTACCAGGTCCACCCAGAAACTCCCGATCTGCGACACCGTCTTGCGCGAAATCCCGCGCACAAACGCAGCCAGCACCGCCATCCCCGTCGCCGCCGATACAAAATTCTGCACCGTCAGCGCCACCATCTGCGTCAAATAGCTCATCGTTTGCTCCCCCGCGTACCCCTGCCAGTTCGTGTTCGTCGCAAAACTCACTGCCGTGTTGAACGACGAGTCCGCGCTCACCGGAGTCATCCCCGCCGGATTCAGCGGCAACATATGCTGCACCCGCTGTATCCCATACACCGCCAGCAGCCCCAGCAGGTTGAATGCCAGGCACGCCAGCGCGTACCCCTTCCAATCCTGCTCATCCTCTTTCTTCACCCCCGCCGCCGAATACACAATCCGCTCCACCGGCCCGAGCACCTTCTCCAGGCCAAACAGCGGCTTGAATTCGTACACCCGCGCCATGAACGTCCCCAGCGGCTTCGTCAACGCCACCAGCACCCCCAGGTACAACGCAATCTGTATCCAGCCATGCAGCGTCATGAAAACTTCTCCGGAAAAAGCAGCGCCGCGAGCAGGTACGCCAGCAGCAACACCGTCAGCCCAAATCCGATCCAATACAGCGGCGTCATTCCGTCCCTCCCAGCTTCGTGCACAGCACCACCAGACCCCACGTCAGGGCGAAGAATGCGACCACCACAGCGATGTACAGCAGGTCCATGGGAACTCCTTTCTCGACGTCTCCCAGTCAACCACATTTCGAACGCAAGTGTGATAAGGCGGGCGTCAATAACACCCAAGACGATATCAAGAAATCATCAAGATTCCGCACTTTCTTCGCGGAACTGCCCCCTCTTATTTCCCATCCCCGCGCCCCCCTTCAGCGAATGTCGCATGAAATCCCAGTGCCCACCCAGCGTTATGAATACTGGAGGCTCTTTATGTACAACCCCCGCACAATGCTCATCCCATTCCTCTTCTGCTCGCTGCTTTCACTGCCCGCAGGCGCCCAATCCACGCCGCCCCAAACCAACCTCACCCGCCTCCGCGGAACCGTCACCTACATCGCCCCCAACCACCGCTGCTTCACCCTCGCCGATCGCTCCGGCAACCAGATCAACGTCGTCGTCGACAGCGCCACCCACTTCATCTTCGGCCGCGACGACGGCACCTTCCTCGACGTCGTACAGATCGGCGACGACGTCCGCGCCAACGTCAACTCCGCAGGGATCGCCGTCGACGTCACCAGCCGCAACAACGCCAACCGCCCGAGCAGCGCACAGCTCAAGGAACTCCTCGGCATCTCCGACGACGACTGCCTTGTCCTCGTCCCACTCATCGCCAAAGTCCAAAACCTCCAGCAAGAGGCCCAGGGCGGCGGCCGCAGCTCCGACGTACGAAACGCCCGCGACGCCCTCCGCCAGCTCCTCCGCGACCCCAACGCCTCCCAGCAGGACATCTCCACCTCCATCCGCGCCCTGCGCGACGCGCGCACCACCGCCTCCCGTCAACTCGCCAAAGCGCAGCAGGACCTCATCTCCGTCCTCACCGTCCGGCAGGAAGCCATTCTCATCCAAATGGGAATTTTGCCTTAACCCCAACCCGCTCCCCACTCCATGCCCCGCCCCTTAAACCGTCAGTCTCCCCACGAACTTGCGAATCCCAACCACCAGTCCTACGAACATCAGCATCACCGGCAACAGCAGGATCGCCCACAGCGGTGGCATTTCCTCTTCCAGCGGCTGACGTTCGCACGCAAGAATACTCCGGTCCTTCTGCTCCGCCACCCGCGATTCCGCCCGAAGCGCCACGATTGCCATAAATACACCGGTTCAAAGAAATGCTCTCTCCACACCATCAAATACGGCAAAAACGACGCGACTACAAACATCCACCCGCGATACTTATACAGCTCTTACTTAGCCTCTCCTCACTTGAAGTTTTCTCATTCACAGTCGTTATGACACAATCACGACACAATAGGTGCCGGCGCTTTGCGGATATATTCGATTTCACTCATTAAACCCGCCTCCAGCAGGAATTGGCTCGGCCGCACCTGCTCGAACTTGACCCCCTTGCCCCGGACAAACGCCCCCTGCCGCTGCTGGCAATAACTCACAAACAACTGCTTCCGCGCCCGTGTGAACCCCACGTAACACAGCCGCCGCTCCTCCGCCAGACCCGCATCCGGCCGCTCCAGCACCGCCTTCTTGTGCGGCAACAGTCCGTTCTCCACACCCGCCATGAACACCACATCAAACTCCAGCCCCTTGCTCGCATGGAGCGACATCAACCGCACCGCATCATCCGACCGCTTGTCATCCATCGACGTCAGCAGCGTGATGTACGCAATATAGTCACCTATCTGTGCGTCCGACTGATCCTGGCACCACAACGCAATCGAATTGATCAATTCGTCCACGTTCCGCTTCCGTTCCTCGATCTTCTCCGGCGTCTCCTTCTCATTCGCATCAAGGTGCGATTTGTAATTCGACCGTGACACCGCTTCGGAAAGGAGATCCGCGACCGTCTTGTTCCGCTGATCAAACCCGTAAATGAAATGCAGTTGCCTGACTGCATCAATGATATCATCATCTGTAAATATTTCATGAGCATGCGCGCAGGCTTCGATGAGGGAAATCGACTTCATGTGCGCATAATTCTCAATCAACCCGATCGACTTCTCCCCGATCCCCCGCTTCGGCTTGTTCACAATCCGCGAAAACGCCGCCGAATCCTTCGGATTCGACAGCATCCGCAGCATCGATATGCAGTCCCGTATCTCCGCCCGGTCGTAAAACGACAGCCCTCCCAGCACCTTGAACGGTATCTCCCGCCGCGCCAGCGCCGTCTCTATCGGCCGCGACATGTCGTTCAGCCGAAAGAAGACCGCAATCTCCTTCGGATGCACGTTCAACAGATTAATGCACGCCTTCACCTTCTCCGCAATCCCATTCGCCTCCTCCTCCGGCGTCGGATACGCATCCAGCCGCGGCGCCTTCCCGATGCTCGGCGTTGCCGCCACAAAATCGATCGCCATCCGGTTCGGCGAATGCCTGATCAGCTTGTCCGCCACCGCAATGATCTCCGGCGTGGACCGGTAATTCGTCGCCAGGTGATACGTCGCCGTCCCATGCTTCCCCCGCCCCCGATTGATGAACTTCTGTATCCCCTCCGGATTCGCCCCGCGCCACTCGTAAATCGACTGATCCTGGTCCCCCACCGCCATCACATTGTCGCCCGCCCCCGCCAGCAGCTCCACAATCTCATTCTGCGCAACGTTCGTGTCCTGGTACTCATCCACCTGGATAAACCGCCACTGCTTATGCAGCTTCGCCAGCACCTGCTGCTCTTCGGGAATATCGGCCTGCTGCGACTTGAGCAACCGCACCGTCTCCGACAGCAGCCCCGAAAAATCCGTCGAATTCGCCGCCTGCAGCCGCCGCACGTACTCCTTCATCACGACCGTATCTTCCTCGTTCAGCTCCTCGTCATGAACGAGCTGATCGAGCTTCTCCAGCGGCTCCAGGTTCTCCCGCATCGCATTCAACATCAGCAACAGCTTCTTCAACCGCGGCTTGGTGAAATCCACATCCGCATGCGAAGCAAACTTCTGCCGCGCAATCTGGGCTAGCAGATCCTCCTGATCCGTCGAGTCCAGAATCGTCATCCGCGGCGTGTAACCCAAAATCACCCCATGCCGCCGCAATAACTCCCCGGCCAGCGCATGAAACGTACAGATTTTGATCTTCTTCCCCACCGTGTATCGCCGCGCGATGCGCTCCCGCATCTCATCCGCCGCCTTGTTGGTGAACGTGAGACACAGAATCGCCGTCGGCGGAACCTGCTTCAACAGCAACTGCCCCACCCGCGCCGTAATTGTCGAAGTCTTCCCCGACCCCGGCCCCGCAATCACCAGCGCCCGCCCCGTAAAATGCTCCGCCACCGTCTGTTGCTCAGGGTTAAGTCGTTGCTGTGCAGGTCGATGCGTGGTGGGAGGCGGCATCCGTTCCGTCCTTGCGAAGAATCTTTCTGCGGCGGGATTGGACGCCGGGTTGGATCGCGAGTGATACCAAAACCCAGGGGCAGGTGTAAAGCGCATCGATCGGATTTATCGGGACCGCCTGGACAGTCCCAAGCCCCGACCAACCTTCGACCAGCGTCGCAGATCCTGATATCGCCTGACTCCGCGCCGGTCGTGCGTCCGCACTTCGGACGAGATTCATCGCAAGCACCTCAGCAATAACGATCACATTCAACTCCGGACCAATAGCAGCAGCTCCGAAAAATCCGCATGATTTTCGAGAAATACCGCCGTCTCACACGACCAACTCAGTGTGGGGCTCATCACAAAAAGATTCCGCTCCGCACAAAATTTTCCACTCACCCACTAACCAACACGGCCAAGCGGCGTCTGAGAGGACACTGTGATAAGTTGAGACACTGACGAGCACTAACATTCGGTGGGACCGCCGCGACACTTTGCCCTGAGGCACACACGGAGCGCTCCGTCGCAGCGTTTCCCCGAAGAAACGTGCACGATTCAACCCCAAAAAAGGAGCGTCCCTTCCTCGGCCAGCGCATTTTCTTTGCTGAACCGTCACAAATCTGGATCGTTCAGCACCAGAAAATCGTTCTGGTTCATGGAACCAAACGCTTCATCCTTCGGGACCGCTGGTCGGGATTGTTCGACGAGAACAGGCCAGCGCATTCGGACGGCGATTCCTCCCTCCTCGTTCAGGTCTACAGTGGACGTGACTGTTGGAGCGATTTCGGGAGATGCCGCAGGCAGATGGTTCCGGCTCCAAGAAGGAGGTTCCGACATGACGGCTGAACTTTTCCAGCGCATCGTCCAGGTTCTCGGGTTCTCTATTCCGTAGCCCCTCACTCCCTGATTTCTCCCCGGCCCAAACGAGCGCCGGGAGCGATTCACCACCACGCGTTTCTACATAAATCGCCGCCGCGATCACTTGTGTATTCTGTGACCGCGGACCGGCCACCCTTTTTACGCACGGAGCCGTATCCCATGCCCACAACCGCTCGTTCCCGCAAGCGTTCCCTCTCGATCGAAAACCTTGAATCCCGTTTCAATCTCTCCACCCTCGGAACCTCCATTGTCCCCAAAGTGCAAACCGCGAGCCTTTCCCATACAACCCATCGCAGCACCTACACCCCCACCCGCCAGAGTGCGCTGAAGTTGTCGAACACGACTACCACCCCCTCAACCGGCGGCCAAAAGAGTGCCACCTCGCCGCACTCGCTCTCCTTTGGCGACACGACGATCGGCGCCGGCAGCAGCACCGCCATCCCCGTAACCGGATACTCCGCCCTCAGCGGCGCGCAGATTGAAACCGTCAACGGCACCCCCGACATCGGCTACATGTCCTCCTCCGGCGCCGATATCGAGTACACGCTCAACGTCGCCGCCGCTGGAACGTACCAGTTGAACTTCGATGTCGCCGCGGCCTCCCGCTGGGGCTCCTTCGACATCGATGTCAACGGCTCCCTCCAGGCGCAGAACGCCTTCAACCCCACTTACTCCTGGACCACCTACACCGGCACCACCCAGAAAGTCACCCTCAACGCCGGCACCAACACACTCCGGATCAACCCAACCTGGGGCTCGCAATTCAACATCCGCAATATCTCCCTTACACCGATCAGCGTCGGTGCCCCAACCACCGCCAGCGCCAGCACCCCCGCCACCACCATCGGCAACTCGACCGTCAGCGTCCCCGTCACCAGCTTCTCCGCAATCTCCAATTCCCAGATCGAATACCAGGGCGGCGTCCCCGACATCGGCTACGTCTCCTCCTCCGGCGCTTACGTCGAATACACCCTCAACGTGCAGAACGCCGGCAATTACAACATCGCCTTGAACACCGCCGCCCCAAGCTGGTCCTCCCTCAACGTCTCCGTCAACGGCACTTCCGAGGCCTCTTACTCCCTCAACCAGACCGGCTCCTGGACCTCCTTCACCACCACCACCACCAACAGCGTCTATCTCCCCTCCGGAACCGTCACCCTCCGGCTCTCCTCCGCTTACGGTACCCAGTACAACATCCGCTCCATCAACATCACCCCCGCCTCCAGCAGCACAACCACCACCGCCACAACCACCGCCTCGACCAGCGTTCCCGCAACATCCACCAGCGGCGGCTCCAGCTTCGACGCCTCCGTCAACACCCAGTGGATGACCTCCTTCAACCAGCTCAACATCGTCGCCGGCTCCCTGAGCGACAACATCTACGTCTCCCAGTCCGGCAGCACCATCTACGTCAACGTCAACGGCGTCACCAATTCCTACACCGGCTCCTACGGCAACATCGTCGTCAAGGCCGGCGGCGGCAACGACACCATCACCGTCGATTCCTCCGTCGCCGAAGACACACTCCTCTACGGCGGCAACGGCAGCGACACCCTCAAAAACTTCACCTCTGCCGATGCCACCATCGTCTCCATCGGCGGCGGTTATGACTCCGTCACCGGCAACGGCAAGAATACCGCCTACTGGGTCGATTCCTCCGATTCCGTCAACGCCTCCTCCACCGAATGGAACGCCGGCGACGTCCACCAGGTCTCCAACTTCTGGGGCGGCGTCAGCACCCAGCTCTCCGGACAGAACCTCTCCGATCCCGTCGGCACCGGCGCCACCACCCGCATCTCCAACGCCAGCCTCTGGGGCACCGGACCCACCATGTCCGACGTCAACCAGGGCCAGGTCTCCGACTGTTTCCTCCTCGGAGCGCTCCAGACCATGGCTGACACACAGCCCGCTCAGCTCCGCCAGCTCGCCGTCGATCTCGGCGACGGCACCTACGCCGTCCAGTTCCAGCGCGGCGGCACCACCACCTACGTCCGCGTCGACGGCGATCTCCCCGCCAACGGCTACTACGCCAACGGCCTCATGTACGCCCACCCGGGCTCCTCCGGCGACCTCTGGGCCCCCATCATCGAAAAGGCCTACGCCGAATTCCGCACCGGTGCCTGGAATTACTCCTCCCTCAATCAAGGCTACTTCGGCTCCGTCTTCTCCGATTTCGGCGTTGGTTACACCGCCTTCGGTGCCGGCGACGCCAGCTACAACAACATCGTCAACGCCCTCAACAGCGGCAAGGGCGTCACCATCGGCACCAACGGCTCCATCTCCGCCGGCGCACCCCTCATCTACAGCCACACCTACACCGTCACCGCCGCCTGGACCTCCAACGGCGTCCAGTACATCCAGCTCCGCAACCCCTGGGGCTACGACGGCGCAGGCAACGACGGAAACCCCGGCGATGGCCTCGTCACCATGACACTCAGCCAGCTCAATCAGAACCTGCAGGCAGGCACCATCCTCACCTGAGTGGGGATGTAAATTCTTCCTTCCGGCACGCCGACGGATTCGAATCCGTCGGCTTTCGTTCGCGCGTAACCTCTCGCCATCAGGACTCCACCAACCCCGCCGCCCCGGCATTCTGCTCCAACTGTTCTGGAGACTTGCACCCCGGAATCACGCACTGCACCGCCGGATTCCGCAGGCACCACGCCAGCGCCCACTGCCCCAGCGGCACCCCCGTCGGAACCTCCGTCTGCTGAATCCGCTCCACCTCCGCCAGCCGCTCGTCCATCCCCTTCGATTGCCACTTCGTCCGCACATCGTTCTCCGGAAATCGATCCCCCGGTTTGTACTTCCCCGTCAGAAACCCCGACGCCAGCGGCACCCGCGCCAAGACCCCGATATTCTTCTCCCGGCAAATCGGAAACAGCAGCGTCTCCGCCTTCCGATCCAGCCGGTTGTACACGACCTGCGCCGTCTCGATATGAAATTCCTCCGCCCGATCGAGCTGATACGTATTGTCCACCGCCGCACGAATCGAATTCCCGATATGCCGGATCTTCCCCGCCGCCTTCGCCTTCTCCAGAACGCTCCGCACCCCCTCGCTCGCAAACTCCTTGTCCCCCCACGAATGATACTGATACAGATCAACGTAATCCGTCTGCAGCGCCCACAGCGTGTCCTCCAACTGCTTCTCCACATCGCTCGGCGACCGCGGCTCCGTCCGCTGAAAATTGCTCACAAAGTGATGGCCAAACTTCGTGGCGATAATAAACCGATCGCGTGCCCCCAGCTCTTTCACCGCCGCCCCAATCAGCGCCTCCGACGTGTGATCCCCATAACACTCCGCCGTGTCGACAAAGTTCACCCCCACCTCGAGCGCCTTCCGAAAAATCGCCGTCACTTCAGCCGGCGAGTACTCCCTGGCCCACTCCCCCCCGAACTGCCACGTGCCCATCCCGATGACCGAAACCCGAAGACCCGACTTCCCAAGAACACGATATTTCATCTGCGAAATCCCCAAAAAAAATTCCACCGCGGAGTTATTCACCAACGCCCTCAGCGCCTGGGAATGGTACGCCGAATAAACGCAGCTTGCGCAAAAACACGGCAGGCCCAAATGAGCCCCAAAATTTTGCTTCCAACCCGCGCACACCATTTCCGGAGCTTCCCCCCCCACCATCCCCCACTTGCGTCAATGCATCCATCCGAATGACAAATACTTACACACCACACGCAGACAAAACCCATCAACCGGCATGCCGTTCGCATAGACCGTCTTCGATCCATGGCCGGAGGTAAACGAGAGATTGCGAGCATTCTTATGATGCGTGCGGATACACGATCATTCACATCCGAAGGTGCCCAGCGGGAAATGCCCCTCCCCCAAACCCGCCCCCTCGCCCTCACCCAGAACTTCTTCTGGGTCATGCTCGGCTGCCTGGTCGTCGTCCAGGCCGTCCCCCTCGTCGTCGCCTGGATGGCCAGCACAATCCTCCGTTAACAGCCCGTTTCAAAAATCCAAAAACACTTTCCTGTCTTTAGTGCTTTTCGTGGCCATTTATCCGTCTTTGACCATCAGCCCCGGGAAGGTTCCATCCGCTTCAACCACCCCTCATACGCCAGCGGCGAAATCTCACTCGGCTTGATCTCGCTCCGCCCACCCCAGAACACATTCGTATACGTCACCGGAATCCCCACCTCTTTCAAATGCGCATCAATCGCCGCCTTGTGCGCCAGCACCTTCTCCCGATCCGTCCCATGCGCCACCCCCATGATGTTCACATGATTAAACTCCGCCCCACCCTCGCGCCAGTAACAGTGCGTCATGATATGGAACCGCCCCACCTGCCGGCCCGCATCCATCTCACGACCCTTCGGCACCGCCCAGTGAAACAGCGCGTTGTACTGCGTCACCCGCTCCCCCGCCGCATTCGGCTTCACATGCTCCAGAAACGTCGAAAACCGCCCAATCACGCCGCGCTCATGCAGCGACCGCGCCACCTTCAAAAACTCCTCCAGCCCCACCCCCGCACCCGCCGCACGCTCACCCCAGAACTCCCCCGCAGCCCGCGTTCCCGCCCCCTCAATCTCCTCCGGCAGGAACTCCCGCTTCAACTCCGTCAAGACCTTCCACTCCTCCGTCGAAAGATGCACATACTCCGTATCGTGCGGCTCCGCCAACTCCTCAGACTTTGACCCCGGTTCCATCCCCCGCCGCCGCACATGCCCCACCCCCAGCGCAAACACATGCTTCGCCGGCATCAACTTGAACGACTCCGCCCCCGTGATCCGGCACAACAACTCGCAATGCGATTCCATCGAATGCCCGTCCGGCACCTTCAGCGTCGTCCACAACCGATACTGGCTCCCCGCCGTCTCCTTATCCGTCGAACGAATCACGATGTGCCCCGAAAACGGATCCTGCTCCCACATGAAATCAAACGCCCCGTTCAGCTTCTCCGCCGGAACCTTCCACGCCACCAGCGCCCCCTTCGCCAGGTTGATCGACATCAACGTCTGCCGCACCCGCCGAATCGTCCCCGCCCGCAGCATCGCCGCAATCCGCTCCACCACCATCCCCCGTGCCACCCCCGAAAGCTGCGCAATCTCCGTCAGCGGGTCCGGCAGAAACCCCTTAATCTTGTCCTCCGATACAGCCAGGATACGGGCATTCGTCGGATCAGCAGTCTCGATAGGCGTAACAGTCATGATTTTCCTGAATAAAAACAGCTTGCGAATGCATAAAGCCGGCGATGGCGGGGGGGCATCGCCGATATGTGCTCTCGCTCAAATCCGCACAACGCATCATTATAAGAACCGCAAGGCGCGGCGTCGCGGCGACCCGCGCGGTATTCTGTGCCGATCGCGAAAACCGTCCGAAGCCGATACCCCGGCAGACGCGGAGACAATCATGTTGAACGTATCCATCTCGGGCGTCACCGGTCTCCTCGATCACGCCCGCCGCCTCCACGCCGCCGGAAAAGTCCCCGACGCCGAAAAACTCTACCGCCGCGTCCTCGCCCTCCAGCCCGACCACCCCGTCGCCCTCAATCTCCTCGGCACCGTCGCCATGCAGTTCGGCAAACTCGCCGACGCCGAACAACTCTTCCGCCGCGCCCTTGTCTCTGATGCCCGCTACGCCGAAGCCCACAACCACCTCGGCGCAGTCCTCGCCGCCATGAAACGCTGGCCCGAAGCCGAATCCGAATACCAGCTCGCCCTGTCGCTCCGCCCCGACTACGCCGAAGCCCACCACAACCTCGGCCTCCTCCTCGTCAAGAAAACACGCATCGAAGAAGGTATCGCCCAGTACCGCCGCGCCATCGAACTCATGCCCAGCTTCGCCCCCGCGCGCTACAACCTCGGCATGGCCCTCGCCGAGCTCGGCCAAACCGAAGAAGCCCTCGCCTGCCACTGCAAGGCCGTCGAACTTCAGCCCGCATTCGCCGACTCATTCGAAAAGCTCGCAGCAACCCTGACCGCCAAAGGACGCGACGACGACGCCCGCAAAGTCCTCGAAACCGGCCTCCAGCTCCATCCCGACTCCGAAAATCTCCGCTTCCTCCTCGCCGCGCTCAAGGGCGACCACTCCGTGAAAAAAGCCCCCCCACAATTCGTCGCCTCCCTCTTCGAAACCTACGCCTACTTCGACGAGCACCTCGCCCACCTCAACTACCGCGGCCCCGAATTCCTCCGCGAAGCAATCAACGCCGTTGCCCCCGCCCGAAAATTCGACATCCTCGACATCGGCTGCGGCACTGGCCTCTCCGGAGCCCCCTTCAAAGACATCGCCACCCGCCTCGTCGGCGTCGATTTCGCCGCCTCCATGATCGACCACGCCAAGGCCCGCGCCATCTACGACGAACTTCGCACCGCCGACCTCACCGCTGTCCTCCGCGAGGCCGTCGCACAATGGGACCTCATCCTCGCCGCCGACGTCCTTATCTACATCGGCGACGCCGACGACCTCTTCGCCGCCGTCAAGACCGCACTCCGCCCCGGCGGCCTCTTCGCCCTCACCGTCGAAAAATCCGAAACCGATGACCTCAAACTCCTCCGCTCCCTCCGCTACGCCCACTCCCTCGGCTACCTCCGCACCCTCGCCCACCGCCACGGCCTCGAAGAACTCCACGCCCAGGAGCGCCAACTCCGCACCGAAAACAAAAACCCCATCCCCGCCTGGATCCTCGTCCTCCGAAATCCCTGAACGCCATCGCAAAAAGCCGGCGATGGCACCGCCGGATTGTGCTCCCGCGCAGAACGGCCGCGACTCAAAATTCAAATTGACGTTCGTAATATGTACGGTATAATCACCATCGCTTCAACCCGGTTAGGGAAGGGGAACCGCGATGCACGCTCGTTTACGAAAGCCCCACCTTCAACTTCCCACCAACACAATCCCCCAAGCCACTCATCCGCGCCCAGCCCACGCGAAAAACCGCCCGGACCACAATCCAGACTCGCAGCCCGCTGCACGTCACTCTCGCCCAGGGTCGCAACCCGTTGCCTGTTATCCCGGTTCAGACTCGCAACCCGTTGCGACCCACTCTCCCAAAACCCTCATTCCTGCTTCAAAAACGCCAGCCTCGCACCCCGCTGCGACCAACTCAACCTTTTCCCTCCTCTCCCCCGCACTCCCTACCACACAGAAAATTCACATTTGGATTCCCCTCGTTCCCCTGACTACAATACGGGATTCATTAGGGTCTTATAACTCAACCTCTTACACCCCCTCACCCCTGGAGCCTTCGATGGCCTTGAAGTACATCCGCGTCCTCGGCGCCCGCGAGCACAACCTCAAAAACGTCAACCTGGAAATCCCACGCGATCAAATGATCGTCTTCACCGGTCTCTCCGGCTCCGGTAAATCCTCTCTCGCCTTCGACACCATCTACGCCGAAGGCCAACGCAAATACGTCGAATCCCTCTCCACCTACGCCCGCCAGTTCCTCGACCAGATCCAGAAACCCGACTGCGACGAAATCGAAGGCCTCCCCCCCACCATCGCCATCGAGCAACGCCAGGGCTCCTCCAACCCCCGCTCCACCGTCGCCACCACCACCGAAATCTACGACTACCTCCGCGTCCTCTTCGCCCGCGCCGGAACACCCCACTGCTGGGTCTGCGGCAAACCGATCGCCGCCCAATCGCCGACGCAAATCGTCGACTCCATCATGAAGCGCCCCGAAGGCACCAAGCTCATGATCCTCTCCCCCCTCGTCCGCGGCCAGAAAGGCACCCACAAGGAAGTCCTCGAAGCCATGACCCGCCAGGGCTTCGTCCGCTGCCGCATCGACGGCAAAGTCATGGAAATCAAAGGTGCCCAGGGGGGGGCCGCACTCGACAAGAACGTCAAACACACCATCGAAGCCGTCGTCGATCGTCTCATTCTCAAACCCGACATCCGCACCCGCCTCGCCGACTCTGTCGAGCTCTCACTCAAACTCGCCGACGGCCTCGCGATCGCCACCATCGAAGAGCCCACAGGCAGCAACAAATGGATCGACGTCTCCTACTCCAGCAAATACGCCTGCCCCGACCACCCCGAATCCTCCCTCGAAGAACTCTCCCCGCGCCTCTTCTCCTTCAACTCCCCCTGGGGCGCCTGCTCCACCTGCTCCGGCCTCGGAACCATCCTCGAATTCGATGAAGATCTCCTCATCCCCGACGACTCCCTCCCTATCATGGAAGCCGTCGAACCCTTCCGCCGCAACGGCCGCCGCATGAACATGTACTACAACCGCCTCATGCGCCTCTTCTGTCGCGACTTCAACGTCGACGAATCCACCCCCCTCGCCGAAGTCCCCGAAAAAATCCGCAAGATCCTCATGCACGGCACCACTGCCAAGGACGAATCCACCTACAAAGCCGAGTTCGAAGGCGTCCTCCCCAGCCTCCAGCGCCGCTGGGAAAACACCGAAAGCGAATTCGTCAAATCCCGCCTCCATGCCTACCAGTCCGAACAACCCTGTGAAGACTGCAAAGGCAAACGCCTCAAGCCCCAGGCCCTCGCCGTGAAAGTCGGCGGCAAGAGCATCCAGGAAGTCACCGCCCTCACCATCTCCCGCGCCCTCGAGTTCTTCGCCACCCTCCAGCTCGACACCGAGCAGGCCCAGATCGCCATCCCCGTTCTCAAGGAAGTCCGCTCCCGCCTCGGATTCATGAACGACGTCGGCCTCGGCTATCTCTCCCTCGACCGCCAGACCGGCACCCTCTCCGGCGGCGAGTTCCAACGCATCCGCCTCGCAACCCAGGTCGGCTCCGGCCTCGTCGGCGTCGCCTATGTCCTCGACGAACCCACCATCGGACTCCACCAGCGCGACAACGACCGCCTCATCAAAACCCTCCGCCACCTCACCGACATCGGCAACACCGTCATCGTCGTCGAACACGATGAAGACACCATCCGCGCCGCAGACTGGCTCGTCGACGTCGGCCCCGGCGCCGGCTCCCACGGCGGAAACATCATCGCCGAAGGCCCCGTCCAGAAAGTCCTCCAATCCAAAGACTCCATCACCGCCAAGTACCTCACCGGCGAGTACCAGATCGTCGTCCCCGAACAGCGCCGCGCCCTCAAGAAGGACGAAAACATCGAAGTCATCGGCGCCTCTGAAAACAACCTCAAAAAAATCAACGTCAAAGTCCCACTCGGCGGTTTCGTCTGCGTCACCGGCGTCTCCGGCTCCGGAAAATCCACCCTCGTCAACGAAATCATCCTCAAGGGTCTCAAACGCAAACTCTACAACTCCAAGGAACGCCCCGGCGCCCACACCAAGCTCACCGGCGTGCAGAACGTCGACAAGGTCATCGAAATCGACCAGTCCCCCATCGGCCGGACCCCGCGCTCCAACCCCGCCACCTACACCGGCGTCTTCGACCTCATCCGCTCCCTCTACGCCCGAACCCGCGAAGCCAAAATCCGCGGCTACAAATCCGGCCGCTTCTCCTTCAACGTCAAGGGCGGCCGCTGCGAATCCTGCCAGGGCCAGGGCACCAAGCGCATCGAAATGCACTTCCTTCCCGACGTCTTCGTCACCTGCGAAGAATGCAAAGGCACCCGATTCAACCGCGAAACGCTCGAAATCAAATACCGCGGCAAATCCATCGCCGATGTCCTCGCCATGCGCATCGAAGAGGCCCTGCAGTTCTTCGACTCCTTCTCCAACATCAAGCAACTCCTCCAGGCCATGAACGACGTCGGCCTCTCCTACGTCCAACTCGGACAGGCCTCCACCCAGCTCTCCGGCGGCGAGGCCCAACGCGTGAAACTCGCCACCGAACTTGGCAAGCCCTCCACCGGCCACACCCTCTACGTCCTCGACGAACCCACCACCGGCCTCCACTTCGCCGACATCCACAACCTCCTCTCCGTCCTCCACCGCCTCACCGACCAGGGCAACACCGTCCTCGTCATTGAACACAACCTCGACGTCATCAAGTGCGCCGACTGGATCATCGACCTCGGCCCCGAAGGCGGCGAAGGCGGCGGCACCATCGTGGATGAAGGCACCCCCGAAAAAATCATCCAGAACCCCCTCAGTTTCACCGGACAATACCTCAAACCCAAGCTGCAGCCGCAGGCGGTGGCCGCCGCCGGTTAAGGCAACAACGGGGGGAACCATGCGTGCGATATTCGCATTCGAATGTTCACAACTGGATACCATCACAAATTTGATCGGTCGCACGATCGACCGTCCATATTGACCATGAGTGAGCACTTTCAGCCGCCCGAGGGCGGGGGCACTTCGTCGGGTTGGGCGCAATTCATGACAAGCTGCGCACTTTGCGCCAGTGATCAGGAAGGAGGCTCCCCATGTCCACGCGCCGCTCCAAGGCCGCATTCACGCTAATCGAGCTGCTCGTAGTGGTCGCCATCATCGCACTGCTCATCGCAATCCTCCTCCCCAGCCTCAGCAAAGCGCGCGAACGCGGGAGGATCGGCCAGTGCTTGTCGAATGTTCGACAACTCTCAATCGAGTACAGAACCTACTGCCAGGACACAGGATCACGAGGGTTGTTCTACAACGCCGACACAATCAGTGCGACAAACCCCATCACTCCGTCGCATCCTTATTCCTTCACGCAGTACATGGGGAACCTTCGGGCGTATGGGCTGAATCACAAGGCAATGTTCTGCCCGGATGCCATTACTCCTTCGACCAATTCCAAACACGTCGGTGGTGCAACCATGTCCTGGGACGCGGGAAATACCGGTATTACGCCGGCCAACCGCCTCGATTGCGTCGAAAGCAGCGACACACCCACCGCGACCGCCACCACCAAGTTCTACCAGGGATCGTTCGGATTTAACGGCTGGCTGCATGTTCCCGACGGCGGCACGACATCTTTGCAGAATTACACCGGTACCGGTATCAATTTCATCAAGCAACCCATCGCAAACTTGACCGAATCACTTGTGCCGGTCTTCGGCGACGCCGATTTCTGGGTCAGTTGGCCGCACAACACCGACACCGTCATCGACCCGACTACCGGAAAATACAACCCCGACGGCGACGTCGGCAGCCAGAATCAGGGCGACAAGGATTTGGGGCCCACAAATTACATGATCCGGTTCGCGATCGACCGGCACGTAGGACATTCAGTGGACATGGCATTTGCCGACAATCACGCGGAAAACATCAAACTGTCGACGCTCTGGACGCTTCAATGGACGGCGCAGCAGGTGCAGTTCAAGCCGTCAACGATCCCGGGGTGGAACCAGTTACCGAAATGAGGCTATTTCTACACAGTAGAAAGGTCACGCATTTTCCAGGGTGGGACGAACTTCCACCGGCCCGCTGCGGGGATTGAGCTGCGGAATGATCAGCGAGAACGTGGCTCCCTTGCCCGCCTCGGACTTCAGCTCGATGCGCCCGCCCAACATGTTGGCAAGCTCCCGCGAAATGGCCAATCCCAGTCCAGTACCGGAATGCTGACGCGTAACAGACCCGTCAATCTGCCGGAATTTCTCGAAGATGACCCGCTGATCCTCTACCGAGATCCCCGGCCCCGTGTCCGAAATGTCGACGCGGATTGCTCCTACTCCGGCCGCTGCGATGGACGCATCCCCCCCACCGGCACCAAGACCTTCGCCCGAAGGAACGCCCCCGACGATTGCGCTCTCGCCGCCGCCCCGAATGTCCTCATTCCTCGCCATGATGGTGACCTGCCCGTCGGGCGGCGTGAACTTGATGGCGTTGGAGAGAAAATTGTAGAGGATCTGCTGGAATCGCCCCGGATCCGTCGTAATCAGCGGCATATCCGGCGAAATGTTCAGCACAAAGTCGATGTTCTTCTTCTGTGCCAGCGGCCGCATGAAGTTCGCCATCGCTTCGCAGACATCCGCGACGTTCACCTTTTCTTCCCGGAGGACGAGTTTGCCCGCTTCGATTTTGGCAAGGTCGAGCAGATCGTTGATGAGATCGAGAAGCTGCCTGGCGCTCAGGCGGATGTTCTCGCAATAACGCTGCTGCTTCGCATCGCCGCCGGTCTTCGCCGTTTCGGCCATCAGGTCGGCAAAACCGATGATCGCGTTGAGCGGCGTGCGAAGTTCGTGCGTCACGTTCGTGAGGAATTCGGACTTGAGACGATTGGCCTCAAAGAGGTCGACATTGGACTGCGCGAGCTCCCCGACGCGCGTGTCGAGGGAGCGGTTGGTCGCCTCAAGCTGGTTCTGCGACGCCTGCAGCGTCGCGAGCATCGTGTTGAACGTCTCGGAAAGGTGCTGAAATTCATCGCCGGTCGAAATGGCCGAGCGGATCTTCAGATCGCCGGCAGCAACCTTTTCCGCGGTGTTCTTAAGAACACGCACTGGCTGCAGAATAAGACGGCTGGTAATCAGATAGAACACGACAATTGCCAGCGTCCCGCCCACCATCCCCGCGACCACGATCACAATGCGATTCAGGAGCAACTGATTCTCATCCGTCTGATACGGAACATCGACGCGGATCACGGCCACCACCGGCCAACTGGCAGTCTCGCCCGTGGGCGCCGGGACCACTGTTGGCGCCGGCTCAGTGGAAGCATCAGGGAGCGCTGAATGCAGCGCCGTCTCGGTGGCTGGTTCAGTGAGCGGTGCGGACTCAGGCATCGCGTCGCGCGTCGCAGCGTGGGCGGACAACGGTTCTCGAACCCACGAGGCGTACTCGCTGTGGCATTTGAGGCAGGACGCATCGAGGCGCACCGCAGCGAAATAGCGGTAAATGAGACTCTTTTCTCCCGTCTTGCCGGTGGTGCTGACCACGTTCCCCGTCTCCGTCTCCTGCGGGTGGGCGCGAAATAGCGCAAGCGACTGATTGCCGAGGGAATCCTCTGCGCCGGCTTTGTGAAGGAAACCCAGCGCGGGACCGGAAACGGGATAGAGTCGCGGCTCCGGAAAATCGATGTCGGCAAGTGATGCGGTAGTCCACGGCGCAGTGCTGGCTGCGGCAACGGCCGCCGTCGAGGAATGCGAACGATCCGGAGCCTGCGCGTGGATCTGGCGAAAGAGAAGATCGGCCGCAAAACGCGCGGCCTTGACGTTGGGCTGTCCGGCGAGCTGTTCCATGCGCTGCCACGGGACCGCCAGTGCCCCGGCAATGATCACGAGCACGGCAAGGCCGAAGAGGAGTTGGCACTTGGCCGCAAGCGAGATCGAGATACCGCGTTTTTTGGCCATCATGGGATTGTACAGAGGTTATGGATGGGAACGCACACGAAGCCGCGAGGCCTCGACGCCTGGCGACGCTGCTACACGGCTGAATCATGGGAATGAAGGGACCATTGGATCGCGGTGTAGTACCCGAGGATGGCGCCGGGGATGCCGGTGGCCACGAAGTCAATGGGGAGGGCGCAAGTGACAAACGCCCCGCCATATCCCGGAAACTGGCCGGGGTCGTTTCTTCCAAGAAAGTAAGCGACCGCCGCGGTAAGAGGAACCGCCAGGCAAAAGGCCATCGCGGGAACGCGCGGAAAGGCAAGATAAGTGAGTGCCGAGGAACCAAAAAAGGCGACGAAGCACGCGAAGAAGACCTGCCCTTTCAGCGGGGATTGCAGGAGCACGTACAGGAGTATGTACGCGAGAATGCCTGTCCCGATCATGGCCAGCGGTGTTGCGATGCGCCGGCGAAGCGTCGTGGTCTTGAGGGCCTGAGAGACGGCGAGGGATACGCCCAGGGCCGACCGGTCGGCGGCAAACTTGTGAAGCGCCTCCGTGCTGTGGCCCGGTCCACTGCGCGTGAGCCAGTGAATGTTCGTGAAAAACCGGTCGTGCAGCGTGCGAGCGAACATCTCCGCAATGAGAAACAGGATCGCCCACTGAACGCATTCAACCGCAAGCGCCAGCAGGCAGTTCGCGTATTTCGCAGCGCCGCCGGCCTGGGCGATCTCCATCAGCATGTGTGAATCGCCCCCGCGGATGGAAAGTGCAGCGAGTCCCAGCAGCGCGCAGAACATGCCCATGTGCGGCGAATCGGGATGGACAAGCAGCGTGGAAATTGCGGTAACCGCCATGATGAGCAGGACCAGCCCGAGCGCAACGAACAGGCCGCTGCTGTTGGTCCAGAATATCAGCGAGATGCCCCCCATTTCGGGCGGCGGCGCGACAAGCTGCCAGCCGATGATCCAGAAGAGAAAACCGGAAATGGCGACGGCGCCGGTATAACGGACGCGGCGCAGAAACACGTCCCAGAACGTTTCGGGACTGCTGTGCGTAATCGGTTCGGCGGTGGCTTCGGTCAAGCGTGTTCTCCTTGGACGGAGCACTATGATGGGGGAAACGCGGGAGAAATGCCACTTCGCACGGCGGTGTTTACGGTCGCCCGCGATTGGTCTATTCTCGGGTGCATGAACGAGCGATCTTCTCAATTGGCCGTGCGGAGTAATCCCGATGTGGTCGTGCCGGTGGTGCACGAGGACCCGGAGTTTCTCGTGGTGGAGAAGCCGGCGGGAATGGTCACCCAGCCGGGCAAGGGACACATGCATGATTCCCTGCTGAACGGCCTCTTCGCGATGCGGGAGGGGGCGATGGGGAAGCTGCTGCACAATCTCGGCGAGCGACGCGATTTCGGGCTGCTGCATCGGCTGGATCGGGAAACTTCCGGCCTGCTGGTGATTGCCAAATCGCCGAACGCCTACGACCAGTTGCGCCGTGATTTCGAGGCACGCCAGGTCGACAAGGAATATCTCGCAATCACCGCCGGAATTCCCAAGCCCGTGCAGGGCGTGGTGCAGGCCCGGCTCAAGGAGATCGAGGTGCCGAACCCGGAGGGCCGCACAGCCCACGCCTCGCTGAAAAAGGTGGTGATCCATCGCCAGGGTCAGGAAGCGCTCAGCGCCTACCGCGTGCTGTCCCAAACGAACGGCCCGGAGGGAAATACTCCCGCGGCGCTGGTCCATGTGAAGATCAAGACCGGCCGTCTGCACCAGATTCGCGCGCACATGATGTTTCTCCATTGCATGGTGCTCGGCGATAGCCTGTACGCGCCGGCGTCAAAGGATGCAGGCTTTGACCTGAAGGATTACCCTCGCCCCCCGCGGCTCTGTCTGCATGCGGGCCGGCTGGGGTTCAAGCATCCGGCGACGGGGAAGTGGATCCATTTTGCGGCCCCGCTTCCCATGGATCTCACCCGATATGCCGCGAAATTGGGAATAGAGGTTCCTTCGGCGAAAACAAATTGAGAATTCGGGCGTTTTTTGTGCTGTAGGCGTCGGCGCTTCGCCTATACTCCTTTGGAGTCAGCGAAAGGTTCTGCATGCGAATCGCCTCCGCCCTCTCGACGCTCGATAGCACTGCTGAAATCTGGATGGACCTCGAACGACAACTGAAAGATCAGTTGGCCGGGGAATCTGTCGATGTGCTGCTGGTGTTTGTTTCCGCGGATTGGGCGCCGGCGTTTCAACTGCTGATCACGCCGCTGAAGGCGGCGCTGGAGCCGCAACATTTCATGGCCGTCATCGCGGAATCGGTGATCGGGACGGATCAGGAGATTGAGCGGATGCGGGCGGTCTCGGCGCTGGCGTTGTCGCTGCCGGGGGCGACGTTGAACACGTTTCATCTGGCCGAGGAGGAGTGGGGGGATCTGCTGACGGATGATGAGGAATTCCGACGCCGGCTGACGCCCGAGGATATCGAGGCGGAGGAATTGCGGGCATTCCTGTTTATCGCCGATCCGTTCACGACGCCGATCGTGCAGTTGCTGGATGCCTCTTCGCGAGTGTTTCCCGCGGCGCCGGTGATCGGCGGCATGTCCTCCGGCGTGAAGGCGGCGGGCGAGACCCGGCTGGCGCTGGACGATGCGGTGCATACGTCGGGGCTGATCGGGATGTCGTTCTCGGGCAACATCGAAGTGGACACGGTCGTGTCGCAGGGGTGCCGGCCGATCGGCTGCACGTTTGCCATCACCCGCTGTCACAAGAATGTAATCGAAGAGCTGGACGGGAAGCCAGCGCTGACGGCAATTGAGCAGATGGTCTCGACGCTGCCGGTGCATGATCGGCAACTCCTGGCGACGGGTGGACTGCAGATCGGGCGGGTGATTGATGAGGGGAAGGGGAATTATGGGCGCGGGGATTTTCTGATTCGGTCGCTCGTGGGCGTGCGGCGGGATACGGGGGCGATTCTGATCGGGGACATGGTGCAGACCGGAGAGACGCTGCAGTTTCATGTGCGGGATGCGAAGACTGCGGAGGAGGAGATGCGGCTGCTGCTGGAGGGGGAGACGCTTTTGACGAGTGCAGATCCGCCGCTGGGGGCGCTGCTGATCACGTGCAATGGGCGAGGGACGCGGTTGTTTGATATGCCGCACCATGATGTGTCGCTGACGCGGCAGGTGCTGGGGGCGATACCGGTGGCGGGGTTCTTTGCGGCGGGGGAACTGGGGCCGGTGGGGCAGAAGAATTTTATTCACGGACATACGGCGGTGCTGGCGTTGTTCCGGCAGCCGGAGACAGCGGAGTGAGGGGGTCGCCCCCCCCACCCCACATTGCCAAGCGTGGGTACGTCATTGGCAATCTCCCCCCATTCCCGGTAGGAATTATAGGGATTGAGTTTGTCGGAGGACTGAAATGCCGTTGGAGATTGAGGTGAAGTTGAAGGTGGAGGGGCATGAGGGGGTGCTGGCGAAGCTGAAGGCGTTGGGGGCGGTGCATGTTGGGAAGGTGCGGGAGAAGAATATTTTTTTTGATCGGAATGGCGGGGAACTGCGGAAGGAGGATCGGGGGTTGCGGGTGCGGCTGACGGAGGCGGGGGGGGCCGGGGGGAAGGCGCTGGTGACGCTGAAGGGGCCGGCGGGGAAGACGGGGCTGCGGTCGCGGGAGGCGTTTGATGTTTTTTGTGAGCCGGTGGAGCAGGTGATACCGTTGCTGGAGGCGCTGGGTTTTGAGCGGGTGATGTCGTTTGAGAAGGATCGGGATTCGTGGGAGGTGGAGGGGTGCAAGGTGGAGTTGGATACGTTGCCTCACTTTGGGAAGTTTCTGGAGGTGGAGGGGCCGAGCGAGGAGGCGGTGAAGGCGGTGCAGGGGAAGCTGGGATTGGGGGGATTGCAGGCGGTGCGGGAGAGCTATAGTGCGATGGTGGGGAATTTTTTGCGGGAGCGGGGGGAGATGAAGCTCGAATTTTGAGCGCATGCGAGGCGTGAATTCCCGTATTTCTCATTGACGCATTTTTGTTTTGCGGATAAATAGCGTTCGCTTCGCTTATGTTCTGTGTCTGAATGGATCATTGCGACTCCGCCGGGGATCGCATTTTTCTGAACTTGGAGGCTTCAAGAATATGGCTGGACATCCCGAAATTCCAAAAATCCTCACGGACGCGGACTGGCAAAAAGAAAAGGGCATCGTGGCAAAACTCTCGAAGGGTGAAACGGGGCTGGGCGCCCTGATGAAGAAACTGGACGAGGAATACAAGAAGGTTACCTGGGACAAATTCGACGCCTTTCGCGCGCTGCCGTACAACAACATGCGGTCGATTGAGGCGGTCGACAAGGCTTTCAACGATGCAAAGGCCGAGTACCCGAAGGTGGAAAGCGTCCGCAAGGCGGCGTTTGCGCTTCGGGACAGGGCCAATGCGGTGGCTGCGGAATGGGGTAAATCGAAGATCATCCCGTCTTCGTCGGTCAAGCACGTGGTGGAGATTGGGAAGACGTGCGAGACGTTCGCGCTCTCCTGCAAGTCCATGGACATGAAGTCATTCGAGCAGATGAAACAGGAAATCAGGGCGAATGAAGCCAAGGCCCGCGAGATGGTAAAAACGTGGGCGAACTCCATTCGCACCGGCGCGTCGGCGGTCAACTCCGACCCAAACATCAAGACCTACAACGATAAGCTCTATCAGAAGGTCCGCGGCATGGGGACGGCCGTTTCAAACATTCCGGAACTCAAGGTGAAGTGGTCTCCCATCTGGGGCAATGCCGGCATGTCCAGCGATAAATGGATCTCCGACGCCGTGACGCCTGATAAGATGAAGTCCAAAGTCAAAATCATTCTGGATCAGCTCACGAAACTCGAGACGGAAATGAAAGGGTGAAAAAAGCCCTGAGGCCAACGAAGAGGCTCGCGGTTAATCACTGCGAGCCTCTTTCCATTTTCAGGGTTTCGCAGGGAGGCGGTGACGGGGGATTTTCGAATCATCTGGAGGTGCGGTGGGCGAAGAAGTGAGCAGCGCGGATGCAATGGGTCGGGGAAAGCACATGAGGCCTGCTTCTGGCCCCGAGATTGGGCCAGAAGCAGCCCCCCCCCCAGGCCGCCTAAAGGCGGAACTCCAACACGACGCCGCGTGAAGGCGGAACTCTGAACTTCAGGCGCTGGGTTCTTCGAGGTAGGTGTAGCCGCGCATGCCTTCTTCGTAGTACTTCATGAGCTGGGTGCCTTCTTCCAATGTGATTTTCTTTTCGCGGACGGCGGCTTCGACTTGCTTGCGGAGTTTGCCGACGAGTTCTTCGCTGTGGAACTGGACATAGGAAAGGACTTCGCGGACGGTGTCGCCGCGGACGACTTCCTCGATGTTGGCGGTGCCATCGTCGGAGACGGTGACGTGGACGGCGTTGGTGTCTCCGAGGAGGTTGTGGAGGTCGCCGAGGATTTCCTGGTAGGCGCCGACGAGGAAGGCGCCGATGTAGTATTCCTGGCCGGAGTATTCGTGGAGTTCGAGGGTTTTCTTGACGTCGCGGAGGTCGATGAAGGAGTCGATTTTGCCGTCGGAGTCGCAGGTGATGTCGGCGAGTACGCCGCGGCGGGTGGGCTCTTCCTTGAGGCGGTGGATGGGCATGACTGGGAAGAGCTGTTTGATGGCCCAGGAGTCGGGCATGGACTGGAAGAGGGAGAAGTTGCAGAAGTAGGTGTCGGAGAGCTGGGCTTCGAGGTTTTCGAAGTCGTCGCCGACATAATCGGATTCCTTGAGGACCTTGAGGATTTTGCCGCAGACGCCCCAGAAGAGTTTTTCAGTGAGGGAGCGGAGTTCGAGGGAGAGGTATCCGAGGTTGAAGAGGTTGAGTGCTTCGTCGCGCTGCTGTACGGCGTCGTGGTAGATTTCCTGGAAGTTCTTTTTGGTGACTTCGCGGTAGGAGTCGAAGAGATCGCGGACGGGCTGAGGGATTTCCTCGCCATTTTTGGGTTCAGGGAGGCCCTTGGGGATGTCGAAGAGGTCGAAGCCAGAGACGCCGAGGACGTTGAAGATGAGGACGGAGTGGTAGGCGACCATGGCGCGGCCGGACTCGGAGATGATGTTCGGATGTTTGACGCCTGCTTCATCGCAGACGGATTTGATGCGGAAGATGACGTCGGAGGCGTATTCCTGGAGGGAGTAGTTGATGGAGGATTCGAAGTTGGTTTGGGAGCCGTCGTAGTCGATGCCGAGGCCTCCGCCTACGTCGATGTATTCCATGCCGGCGCCGGCGCGGACGAGTTCGGCGTAGATACGAGCGGCTTCGTTGAGGGCGGTTTTGACGGTGCGGATGTTGGTGATCTGGCTTCCGAGGTGGAAGTGCATGAGCTTGAGGCAGCCTTCCATTTTGCGTTCTTTGAGGTAGTCGAGTGCGCGGAGGACTTCTGCGACGAAGAGGCCGAACTTGGATCGCATGCCGCCGGAGGATTCCCAGCGGCCGGAGCCGCGGGTGGCGAGTTTGACGCGGACGCCGATGGCGGGTCGGACATTGTGCTTTTCGGCGTACTTGACGATGAGTTCGAGCTCGGTGAATTTTTCGACGACGGGGATGACTTTTTTGCCGATCTTCTGGGCGAGAATGACGGTCTCGATGAATTCGTCATCCTTGAAGCCGTTGCAGATGATGGGGGCTTCTCCGTTGTTCATGAGGGCGAGGACGGCGAGGAGTTCGGGCTTGGAGCCAGCCTCTAGTCCGAAGCCGAAGGGCTTGCCGAACTCGACAATTTCCTCGACGACGTGTCGCTGTTGATTGACCTTGATGGGATAGACGCAGGAGTAAGTGCCGGCGTAGTTGTTCTCAGCGATGGCGTTTTTGAAGGCGTCGTGGATTTCGCCGACGCGGTGCTTGAGGATGTCGGTGAAGCGCACGAGGACAGGCAAGCCGATGCCGCGGAGGATGAGTTCGTCGATGAGTTTTTTGAGATCGATCTGCTGATCTTCGCGCTTGGAGGGGAAGACGGAGACGTTGCCGTCGTTGTTGATGCCGAAGTAACCCTTGCCCCAGTTGCGGATGTTATAGATATCGGCGGAATCCTGAACGCTCCACGCCTTCATTGCCTTCATGAGATCCATTTTCGATTTCTTCCTCGGGTCAACAATGTGCGGAAGCCGCGAGCCCACGCGACACCAGTTCAAGTAGAACATCTTACGCTATTTGCCAGCAAATGCAGCAACATTATAAGCCGGAGGGCGGGAAATCGATGTTTTTTTAACCGCTCCGAACGCTCGGCGCGAATTGCCGGGAAAAATTTGCCACGCGGTAGACCGAATTGTAAATCATGAGTGTCGTCGACCTCGCTACGAGGTTGAACGAACCGCTGACGCCACGGCGAACAGCGCGTAGTGCAAAAACATGGACTGCCCTCGCGGAGGTTTCCGCACCCCAGCAGTTGGGGTTGGCTCAGCGACGCAGTCCATTACGATCTGCCCTGGATCGGGGCTCGTCAGGATTGCCTCCCCTGGCGAGCCCATATTTTTTGGAAGTCAGAAGCCAGAAGTCGGAAGTCAGAAGCGCCGAAGGAACAGCCTTCCCCCTTTTGACTTCCGACTTCTCACTTCTGACTTCTTTATTGAATGCTGACGTCGCCGGTGGTCTGTTTGACGGTGACTTTCATCGCTTGGCCGTTGTAGCCCAGCGTCACGACGAAATCGGCGGTGATGGAAGGTCGGCCGTAGGAGTCGAAGGTCAGCACGTTCAGCGACCCCGAGCCCATCTTCAGTCCGGAGAGCGTCACGCCCGAGAGCTGCGCGTTGCGGCCTGTTGCAAAATCGTTGATGAAGGGGAGCCCGTCGGCGGGGTGGTTGATGGTCGTGCCGCTCGATTTAACCTGCACGGAATACTTGTTGTTGGTGAGATCAAACGTGATCTGACGTGGCGTGTCCGGGCGGTTGATGCACTCGCCCTGGCAGAATTCGATATCCGAGGCGAGCACGTTTGCCGCTATCGAAAGCCGGGAGGATCGGATATCCCCCCCCACGGCAGCAACAAGGGCCGCCGCCGCGATCCCAATGATCAACACCACCACCGCCAGTTCGAAGAGCGTGAAGCCGCCTGGCCTTCTGTTCGGCCGTGAAGAGCTGCGTGAACGTGGCTGGCGAAACGGGAGTCTCATCGTCGCCTCAATAGAACGCCACGCGTTGCAGCGTCACGAGCGCCTGTCCGTCGCGACTCACCGTGACTGTCACCAGCAGACCGCTAATGGACTGACCCCACCCCGTGGGCGCGTAGGTAACCGGCACGACGGTCACGCTTCGCACGTAATACTGATACACCGCCGGGTAGGCATTGCTGGCAAGATCGGTGATGTTGTTCGGGCCGTCGGTATAACCGTTGTAATCCTTGACGCAATTGAAGGGGGTGGTGCCGGTGCGGGTTTCGCCGGCATCGTGCCCCATGGTGACCGAGCCGTGCGGATCCGTTGCGGGCAGTCGCATGATCTCGTCCATCATTGCCTTGGCGAGCATGGAGGCATAAAGCGTATCGCGGCCAAGTTTAGACTGCTGCCGGCCGGCCATGAGCGCGCCGCTGACGGCGGCTGTCAGGAATGCCAGGATCGTCGCCGCAATCAGCGCTTCAAACGCGGTGAATGCCCGAGATCCCCGTCCAGTAGAGCTTCGAAATTTCCGCATTTTTCCGCTCCGGCAGGCGATGCAGTCGCCCCACGCCTGCGTAGGGTGGACAACGTCGCCTATCCCCTTCGTCGGCGATTTCGGAACGGGACTTAACCCGATAACGCGCCCCCGCCCAGCCGGCGTCGCTTGCCCCCGGAAAGCCGGTCTTTAGACGACGGCCACTTCCAGTTCGGTGAATTCCACTCCAATTTCATATATCCCAATTCCGGCCGGCCGGACGCGAATCACCCGCCCGCGCAAATGCCGGACGCTGCGATCGGGCAAGGGGAGTTGCACATCTACATGTTGCCGCGGATAAATAAGGGTCTTGTGGATGAACGAGAGGCCGGTGCGGGACAAATTGCGCGTGACCACTTCAAATGCGTGCGTCTTATCGGCGCCGGGCGGCACATAGGCGATCTTGGCCCCGACGCGATAGCGGCTGCGACGGGTGTTCCGGCGCTCCGATTCCGGCGCGCCGCACCCCTGCTTGTCGAGCCATTCCAGTGTATTTTCGATCGCATCTGCGACTGTTTCGGCGCCAACGGTTCTGGTCATCTCTTTCGTGGCAACGCTAGGCATGCGGACCTCCCAAAGGCTTTCTCGTCGATTCGCCGGTGGACGAGAAAAGGATTCAGACGTGTTGAGTCACCCCGGCCATAGAGCTATCGGACGACCTCGGGGGCGACTTTGGCACTTTTCCGGACCCGTGTTTGCAAAACGTCCCCTTCAGCAATGGCGAGGGCGGCTTGCAGCCACGATCTGGTGTCGTATCATCCGGCGATGGCATTTCTTGAGGTTCCCATGCCCTCCAATATTTCCGGTGCCGAACCCCCGCGGAAGCCTTTCTACGGCCGGATCGCTTCAGATCAGCTCATCCACAAAGGCGATCGTGTGGATCTCGTTCTGCGCACGGTGACGACCAACTCGGGCAAGACGGTGACGCGGGAGGTTTGCCTGCATCGCGGCGCGGTGATCATTCTGCCGATCGCGCCGGATGGGCGGATCGTGCTGATCCGCAATCGCCGCCATACGGTTTTTGACACGTTGCTCGAACTGCCCGCGGGCACTTTGGAGTATGCCGCAGAAACGGGGGAGCCTGGCGACGTGACCGAAGACCCGGCCCTCGCGGCCGCCCGGGAATTGACCGAGGAAACCGGGTACACCGCCGGGAAAATTGTCTCTTTTGGGTGGTTCTACACCTCGCCGGGCATTCTGACCGAAAAGATGTATGCCTACGTGGCAACGGACCTCACGCCCGGCCGGCAGGATCTTGAGGACAACGAGCAGATTCAGGTGCAACTGGCGACGCGGGACGAGGTTTTGCGCCTGATCCAGGAAAATCGGATCGTCGACGCGAAATCGATTGCGACACTGTTAAAATACCTCGTGGGCTCCGGAGGCGCGGACCGGAGCTAGAATGATCGGAACGATGCAGGGTTGCTGAAAGAGTTGTGCTATGGGCTGGCAAGATCGAGGCTATAACACAAGCGGTGGATCGACCTCCAACTACTTTGGCAATCCTCTGGCATTGCTGCAGTTGTCGGTCCCCTTCGGAAGCTGGTTCGGGGTGCGGGTTCGTCTGCACTTCTGGCTGCTGCTGAGTTTCCTCTTTATCTACATCGACGGCGTTCGGTCCGGCGATTTGATCTGGCCGACAATGGAGTGCGCTCTGACCCTGGTTGCTTTGCTCGCCCATGAATTCGGGCATCGCTTCTTTGCGCGGCGTATGGGCGGCTCTCATGATGAGTTCATGCTCTGGCCGCCGGGCGGAATGATCCCTCCTAATGCGCCTCCGTTTCCGTGGCCCTATTTCGTCACCCACGTCGGCGGCATTCTCGTCAACGCGGTGCTGGCTGCGCTCAGCGCCGGCGTCATCTACCTGATGACCGCGGACCGCCACGCGATTCCGTTGAATCCGCTCACGTACTTTTTCGGGATGGCGCGACTGAACCACCCGAACGCCGCCGCGTGGCTGCTGGACATTTTCTTCTCGTTCGGCTCAATCAATCTCGGCATCATCGGAATCAACCTGCTGCCGTATTACTGGTTCGACGGCGGCCCGCTTCTTCAAGCCATCCTCTGGCCATTTCTCAAGCTCTATCAGGCGATCAACGTCACGTGCATCATCGGCATGGTGCTGGCCGTTCCGATGATCATGCTGAGCCTGCTGACGGGCCCCATGGGCATCATTGCGGCACTCTTCTGCGTGCTCCTGTTCGCATCCTCCTACACCAAACGGCAACAGCTCAAGGCGGCGGGCCCGCAGGAGATGGAGGGGGCGATTGCGTGGAGCGCCTCGTACAATGACTACTCCGATGAAGGACGAACGCGGCGCAAAAAGATCAAGAAGAGCTGGTTCAACAAGGCGCGTAAGAGGGCGAAGGCGGAGCAGCAGGAGCAGTTGAAGATCGACGCGATCCTGGCGAAGGTCAAAGAGAAGGGACTGCATTCCCTCACCTGGGGCGAAAAGCGCACCCTGCGCAAAGCCACCGAACGCCAGCGCCAACGCGATCTGGCGAATCGCTAATGAACGTTCGGCCTGAATGGTCGTCAGATATCAGCGCTGGCACCGAAGCGGCTCGCCTTTTCGCAGTGTCAGCGTTGCAATCCCACCGTGGCCGTCATCGCCTTCCATCTGCTTTTCACTGGGTACGGACACTGGCTTCCGAACGATCCCCGCGGAAGCGACTCACGCAATATCCGCAATGAGATCCTCGAAGCGCTCGCCCCCCCACGCACCTCGGGCGAAAGCGCATCCAGCCCTCGCGCGACCTGCTCAAGTCCTCTTATCGCAACGCAGTTCCCTTGCGCAACATCCCTTGCGCAACTGCCGCTTCCATCCCCTCCGGCGATGGGTATACTCGCGTGGTTGCATTTCTTTCTTGCCACAGGAGCCCTGCATGGCCGTCGCCCCCACCGTCGTCCCCTCCACCATTCCCCCACAGCGCACCCTCATGGGCCCCGGACCTTCCGACGTGCCCGCCCGCGTCCTGGAAGCCCTCGCCCGCCCCACCATCGGCCACCTCGACCCGGTCTTCCTCCAGATCATGGACGACATCCGCTCCAAGCTCCGACAGGTCTTCCGCACCCAGAATGAAATGACGCTCGCCGTCTCCGGCACCGGTTCCGCCGGCATGGAAACCCTCTTCGTCAACCTGATCGAGCCGGGCGACAAGGTGCTCATCGGCGTCAACGGCGTCTTCGGCGGCCGCATGGTCGACGTCGCCGAACGCTGCGGCGCCATCGTCGAGAAGATCGAAGCGCCATGGGGGACGGTCTTCGATCAGCAAACGGTCATCGACGCCATCCACCGCATCAAGCCCAAGGCCGTCGCCCTCGTCCACGCGGAAACTTCCACCGGCGCCCACCAGCCGGTCGACAAGATCGGCGAGGCCGCCCATGCCGAAGGAGCGCTCTTCCTCCTCGATTGCGTCACCTCGCTCGCCGGCGTGCCCGTGGAAATCGACGCCTGGGGTATCGACGCCGCTTATTCAGGAACGCAGAAATGCCTCTCCTGCCCGCCCGGATTGAGCCCCGTCACCGTCTCCCCCCGCGCCGTCGAATGCCTCCTCGCACGCAAAAGGAAAGTGCAGTCCTGGTACCTCGACCTCACGATGGTACGGCAATACTGGGGCCAGGAGCGGTTTTACCACCACACCGCCCCCATCAACATGCTTTACGCCTTGCAGGAAGCGCTAACCATCATCCTGGAGGAGGGTCTGGAAAAGAGGTGGACGCGCCATCGCGACATGCACAATCTTCTGCGCGCCGGCCTGAAAGAAATTGGCATTGAGTACGTTTCCCAGGAGGGGCATCACCTCCCGATGCTCAATGCGGTGAGAATACCCGACGGCATCGATGACGCCGCCACGCGAAAACGCCTTCTCGAGGAGTACAATATAGAAATCGGTGGCGGGCTCGGGGCGTTCAAAGGGAAGGCGTGGCGCATCGGGCTCATGGGCAGCGGGTCGAGCCGGCGGAATGTGGCGCTCGTGCTGGCGGCGCTTAAGGACATCCTGAAACGCTGAAGGCGATTTATGGCCGTCGACGATGATGACTTCGAAAACTACCGACTGGGCGACGCCCAGCGCCGCCGCGACGGCGAGTACGACGAAGACGATTCCCGCGACGAACCCGATCCCCGCGATCTCGTCCCCGACGAGATGGCCACCGTCCGCTGCCAGGACTGCGGCAAGTGGATCCTCGAAATGACCCACCGCTGCCCCTACTGCAAACATCTGCAGCGCGATCGGTCCTCCAGGAAACCGTTCTGGTTCATGATCGCCATGGGACTGGCGATCATCGTGATGATCCTGATGATATTGCTCGGCATCTCGTATCGGTGAGACCGATGGGACGGGGATGCAGCGTTTCGGCTCAAACAAACAGCGCATAAAAAAAAGCCCCGCAGAGATGCGGGGCTTTCTTTGGTATTGAGAGCACATTCCGGCGATACCATCGCCGGCTTTTTACCGCCGGGGGGTCAGTCGATCACGTCGACACCCATCGAGCGGGCCGACCCGGAGAGGATCTTGATCGCCGCATCGACATCGTAGGCGTTCAGGTCCTTCAGCTTCTCCTCGGCCAGCTTCTTGAGCTGCGCCTTGGTGATCTTCCCGACCTTGTTCTTGTTCGGTTCGCCCGAACCCTTTTCCAGCTTCAGGATGTCCTTGATCATCACTGAGGCCGGCGGGGTCTTGATGATGAAATCGAAGGTGCGGTCGGAGTAGACCGTCACTTCGACGCCGACGACCTTGCCCTTGAGGGCGGCGGTGGCGGCGTTGAACTTGGTGATGAATTGGCCCGGGTTGACGCCGTTGGCGCCGAGCGCGGGACCGATCGGAGGAGCAGGCGTCGCGGTGCCGCCGGGGGCCTGCATCTTGAACTTTTTAACGACTTCTTTGACCTTGGCCATGATTATCTTCCTGCGTTTCCAGTCATTGAATCAAACACACTGACGACGATGCGGGCAGGATGCCCGCGGTACGAAACCGCTTTGAGCCGCGAGAGAAGCGCCGAACAAGAGGGCTCGGCCACGCGACCAGAAACGGAGTTATGGATCAATCACCCGCGCCGAATGCACAACGATGCGCACATTCTCGCGGCCATCGTTCCGCCGACCGGTAAACAGCCGGCGGAAGAAGCTCAGAACAAACGCGATCACCGCCACGATGGCAAAGACGATGATCCCCGAGAAAAACGCCACCATCAGCAGCGCCAGGATCGGCAACGCGATGCCGATCATGACCGCGATCCATCCCCATCGTGGCATCCGCGCGAGCCGCGCCTGCCAGCGATTGAATTGAGGATGGTTGGTGACGAACATCAATTATCCTTCGACCTTCTCCAACTGCCAGTACTCGAGTTCCAGCGGCGTAGACCGGCCGAAGATCGTCACGATGACGCGAACCACGCCCTTGTCCGGGAAAATCTCGTCCACGGTCCCTTCGAAGTTCTCGAACGGCCCTTCCTTGATCTTGATCGGATCCCCCTTCTTGAATTCCACTTTGACCTGCCCCGGCCCGCTCTGCGACTCGCTCTTCTCCACGTCCTGCAGCATTTTCGCCACTTCATCCGGACGCATCGAGTCCGGCTTGTTGCGCTGCCCGATGAAGTCGCCGACGCCCTGCGTGTCCTTGAACAGATAATACGAACGTTCCGGAATTGTCCCGTCGCCGTTCACTTCCATCTCAACGAAGACGTAACCGGGGTAGAGCTTTCGCTCGGCGACCTTCTGCTGGCCCTGTTTGACGCGCTTGATGCGCTCCGTGGGAACGAGGATGCGGCCAATGAGGTCGCCGAGGTTCTCGATCTTCACCTTGCGTTCCAGCGCATCGCGCACCTGGTCCTCTCGGTTGGAGGCGACTCGCAGGACGTACCAGTTCTTTGTGGTGGTGGTGGCCATTCGCAATTATCCCAGTGAACCTGCCGGCGGAAGAAGCCGGCGTAAAATCCTTCAGGCTCTCAAAATATGCAGCAACTCAAACAACTTCAAGAAGCCGATGTCGACGATCCAGAGCATCAGGGCGAGGATCAGGGTCATGATGATGACGATCTTGGTGGAATTGATCACGTCTCGGCGGGAGGGCCAGGTGACCTTCCGCATCTCCGATTCCGTCATGATCAGGAACTCGCCGAACTTGGGCGAATTCACGAGCAGAAACGTGGCCATTCCGAACACGCCGACCCACACGACCACGGCCGCGGCCTTCACCGGCGTGCCGTACATCGCCAGCACGACTTCACCGAGCCAATACGCCCCGGTCAGAATGAAGATCGAAAGACCGGCGACCGTGCCCCACCGCACGTACTTGCCCTGCCCGGGCTTGTACACCGAGAAGAGACCGCGATTTTCGACTTTGCCGTCGAGGGTTGTCACTATGTGGTCCTTGCCGAAGACTTCGAAGCACGTCGGACAGGAATCGAACCTGTAACCTGCGGTTTTGGAGACCGCTGCTCTGCCAATTGAGCTACCGACGTATCACGCAGTAATACCAGTGAATCCGCATCGCAGTAATATCAGGTCCTGTTACGACTGATACACTGATATCACCGTTATTACTTGCCCTTCTTGACTTTGTGCTCGGTGTGCTTCCGGAGCTTGGGGCAGAACTTCGCGACCATCTTCTTGGTATCAAATTCCTTCGGGTTGATGGAGATGCGGTAGTTCAGGTCGCCGGACTCGGTGCACTGGAGCCATACCCATTCGCGTGCCATGACGGATTCCTTACTGGTCTAAAGGTTCAGCATTGTTTGCCGAACAAGTCATTTTAGCAAGAACGGGGCGGTTTTGGAAAACCGCCCCGATTCGCACTGCTGCAAGTGGCACAGGCGTCTCGCCTGTGTTCATTCTCAACATGGGCCGGATGCCCATGCAACGTTAGGCGATGATCTTGGTGACGACGCCCGCACCAACGGTGCGGCCGCCTTCACGGATGGCGAAGCGAACGCCCTGTTCCATCGCGATCGGGGTTTCGCCGAGGTCGACGGTGATCTTCACGTTGTCGCCGGGCATGACCATCTCGGTGCCGGCGGCAAGGGCGATCGAACCGGTCACGTCCGTCGTGCGGAAGTAGAACTGCGGGCGGTAGCCGGTGAAGAACGCCGTCTGACGGCCGCCTTCTTCCTTGGTCAACACGTAGATTTCCGCTTCAAACTTGGTGTGCGGAGTGATCGAGCCGGGCTTGGCGATAACCTGGCCACGCTCGAGCTGTTCCTTTTCGACGCCGCGGAGCAGCAGGCCGACGTTGTCGCCGGGGATCGCCTGGTCCAGGGTCTTCTGGAACATTTCGACGCCGGTGACGACCGACTTCATGTTGTCCTTCTTGAGGCCGATGATTTCGACTTCATCGCCGACCTTGATCACGCCACGTTCGACACGGCCGGTGCCGACGGTGCCGCGACCCTTGATCGAGAAGACGTCTTCGACGGGCATGAGGAAGGGCTTGTCGGTTTCGCGGACCGGTTCCGGAATGTAGGTGTCGAGGGCTTCGACGAGCTTCATGATGCACTCGATCGCCTTGGCGTCGGTCGGATTCTTGAGGGCGTTGACCGCGGCGCCACGGATGATCGGGACTTCATCGCCCGGGAACTTGTACTTGTTGAGGAGTTCGCGAACTTCCAGCTCGACCAGGTCGAGCAGTTCCGCATCGTCAACCAGGTCGACCTTGTTGAGGAAGACCACCAGACGCGGCACGTTGACCTGGCGGGCCAGGAGCACGTGTTCGCGGGTCTGCGGCATCGGGCCGTCAGCGGCGGAAACCACCAGAATCGCACCGTCCATCTGGGCGGCGCCGGTGATCATATTCTTCACGAAGTCGGCGTGGCCGGGGCAGTCGATGTGAGCGTAGTGGCGGGCAGCCGACTCATATTCGACGTGCGAGACGGCGATCGTCACGATCTTCGATGGGTCGCGGCGACCCTGCTTTTCCGATGCCTTCGCAACGGTGTCGTACGCAACCGCCTGGGCCAGGCCCTTCGCGGCCAGCACGGTGGTCAGAGCGGCAGTGAGCGTCGTCTTGCCATGGTCGATGTGACCGATGGTCCCGACGTTCACGTGCGGCTTCTTGCGTTCAAATACTCCCTTGGCCATGGATAAAACCTCCGTCTCGGAAATTTTCAGCGGAATGTCTGGATACCGAAACCCACGTCACCAACCGACGCTTTTCCATTCCAGGGTCCGGAGATTCCGTTCTTGTTGGTTACAGCAACATGAGCTGTTGAAGGGACTTGAACCCTTGACCTCGTCCTTACCAAGGACGTGCTCTACCAACTGAGCTACAACAGCCTCTGCCAACCCGCTTCGAGCCAGGCCCGAACCGAGTAAGACCAGTTAGAATACCGGGCGCGGTAATTACTTGCAAGGCGGTTCGCGAAAAACCAAACCCTGCCCTCTCCACGCCGGCCTTCTGATAAGGGTGATGTACGGGACTCGAACCCGCGACCCTCGGGACCACAACCCGATGCTCTACCAACTGAGCTAACACCACCGTATTCCCGGACCGACCCGGGCACGAAATCCCCGGTCAGTCGAGTCCTAGAGTGTAATTACCCCCGGGGGCATCGTCAATCCACAGTGACAGCTTATCTCCGCCCCTCCGCGGACAGCTTCCAGAAAACATCTTCACCCGACAATTGCTCTGCATTTGGATTCACTTCCTACCCCTCCCCCGCCCTACTCAACCTGATCGTTAAAAAACCTCTAATTTGACCTGCGCACCACAATGAGGTAAATAGCAGTATTGTCACTCGCCTGCCCAGCGACGGTCGGCCGTTCGCGGGAGATGAGAGAAGAAGGAGCTATCGCCATTAGCCAGCACGGTTTGCGTTGCAACGAACAGATTCGCATCTCGCCCATTCGCCTGATTAATGAGAGCAATGAACAGGTCGGCATCGTCGCGACGCTTGAAGCGCTGCGCATGGCGCGCGAGACCGGCCTTGATCTCGTCGAAGTCTCTCCCCACGAAAAACCCCCCGTCTGCCGCCTCATGGACTACGGCAAGTGGAAATACAAACAGCGCAAGAAGGAACAGAAAGCCCACGCCGCCCACGTCACGCAGCTCAAAGAACTCCGCATCAAGTCCGTGCGCATCGACGATCACGACCAGATCACCAAGTTCAATCAGGCCAAAAAATTCCTCGAAGAAGGCCACAAGGTGCAGTTCAACCTCATGTTCCGCGGCCGCGAGATGGCCCACGTCGACCTCGGCCGTTCCCTGATGGAAAAGTTCAAGACCGACCTCGCCGAAATCGCCAAGCCCGAGCGCGAACCCAAGCTCGAAGGCAAGCGCATGATCATGATCCTCACCCCCAAGGGCAGCCACTAAATAAAGCCGGCGATGGCATCGCCGGAATGTGCCCTCGCACCAAACTGATTCTGCGAACTAAAAAGTTCAGAAACAAAAACGCCTCGGCAAGCCCGAGGCGTTTTTTTTTCCGCAATGTTCCGCCAAATTTATTTCACGCGCTCCGCCGCGGTCGCCATATAAACCTCCCCGCCATTCCCCTGCGGCAAAACTTTCACCTTGTACGCCACATTCGTCATGACCTTCCGCCCCTTCGCCTGCTCATCAAGCTGGTCCTTGGCGTGCTGCTTCGCCTCCGCCTCCGTCGGTCCATAGGCGCTCGCGCGAATCGTTTCCTGTCCGATGCAGCCCGTCAAACCAAACGACGCCACGACTGCTGCGCACACGAGAACAGCCGGAGTGGGAATCAGCTTCATGCAAAGTTTCCTCGAGAAAGGTCCTGCCAACGGGGGCCTATCATACACGGATCAGCCGATTGCTCCAGTGCCAACTCTGTGGTTCGCGATGATTTTCACCTCCGCGCGCACGCCGGCGAAACCCGCCGCACTTCGTGTTTCCCGACGCCAACGTCTGTGTACAATGAAGCAGATGTTCACGCCCCTGACGCTCATGCTTCCCTCTCTCCACGCGCTGGCCCTTCGCGCCGGCCCGCTCGATTTCTCCGATCCCGTCTGGCTCTGGGCCCTCCTCGTTTTCATCCCCATCCTCTACTTCTGGAAAACCTCCCGCGTCCCCGCAACCCCCATGCGCCGCTGGGTCACCCTCGCCCTCCGCTCCCTCCTCATCCTCGCCCTCATTCTCTCCCTCGCCGGCACCCGCCTTGTCTGGTTCAACAAGGGCATCTGCGTCGTCTTCGTCCTCGACCAGTCCCAATCCGTCCCCGGCCAGGCCCGCGATCTCGTCCGCGAACGCCTGCAAACCGAAGTCGACAAGATGACCAAGGACGACCGCTTCCTCGTCGTCGAGTTCGGCGGCGACGCCGTCCTCGGTTCCCTCCCCTCCTCCAAAGGCCAGATGCCTCCGCCCGTGAAAGTCGCCGATCCCGGCCGCACCGACATCGGCCGCGCCCTCCGCCTCGCCCTCGCCTCCTTCCCCCAAGACCGCCAGAAGCGCATCGTCCTCTTCTCCGACGGCAACCAGAACTCCGGCGACGCCCTCCGCGAAGCCCGCCTCGCCGCTGCCAAAGATGTCGACGTCGACGTCTTCATGCTCTCCGCCCAGCAAGGCCACGAAGTGATGGTCGAGCAGGTCATCGTTCCCCCGCGCGTCCGCAAGGACGCCAACTTCAACGTCCGCGCCATCATCTCCTCCGACACACCCCAGGACGTTCAGATCCTCATCACCCGCGACGGCGTCCCCCTCGACCCCATCACCACCCGCCTCAAAACCGGCACCAACGTCATCGATCTCCCCAACCAGATGTCCGAAGGCGGCTACCACGAATTCCAGGTCACCGTCGTCCCCAATAACCCCGAGAACGACACCTTCGCCGCCAACAACACCGGCTACGCCTTCACCAACGTCGAAGCCCCCGGCCGCGTCCTCCTCATCCGCGGCAAACCCGACATCCAGACCCAGCTCTACCAGGCCCTCCAATCCACCGGAATCCCCGTCGACGTCGGCACAGTCAACTCCCTCCCCACCAGCGTCAAAGACTTCGCCCGCTACGACTCCGTCATGCTCGACGATGTCGACGCCGGCCGACTCGCCCCCACGCAAATGTCCGAACTCGCCCGCTGGGTCAAAGAATTCGGCGGCGGCCTCGTCCTCATCGGCGGCGATTCCTCCTTCGGCCCCGGCGGCTACAAAGGCACCCCGCTCGAGGATGTCTCCCCCGTCGAAATGGATGTCAAACGCGAGAAGCACCTCGCCTCCCTCGCCATCGTCATCGTCAACGACAAGTCCGGCTCCATGGGCATGCCCATCGGCGGCGGCCGCGAAAAAATGGACCTCGCCAACGAAGGCTCTTGCGAAGTCCTCAAATTGCTCGACGCCACCGACTACGCCATGATCGGCGCTGTCGACACCGAAGTGAAATGGATGTTCAACGGTAGCGGCGCCGTCCACCCCCTCCCCATGAACGCCCGCAACAAAAGCGAGATGCAATCGCTCACCCGCAGCGTCAAAGCCGGCGGCGGCGGCATCTACTGCGAAACCGCTCTCGCCGCCGCCTACGACCTCGTCAACGATCCCAAAATCAACGCCATGGCCAAGCACGTCATCATGTTCGCCGACCTCCAGGATTCCGAGCAGCAGGAAAACTGCGTCCGCATGGCTGACGACAACTTCCGCCACCACGGCGTCACCACCTCAGTCATCGGCATGGGCACCGAAAAAGATCCCGACGCCCAGTTCCAGAAAGATGTCGCCCGCGCCGGCCACGGCCGCTGGGCCGCCGCCGAAGATGTCACCCACCTCCCCCGCCTCTTCGCCAAGGAAGCCTTCCTCGTCTCCCGCCGTGCCTTCGTCGAAAATCCCAAAGGCATTCAACCCACCGTCTACAACTCCCCGCTCCTCGAAGGTTTCCTGACGCCAGGGGCAGGGGGCGGGGGCGGCGTCCCCAAGGTCTACGGCTACGTCGGCACCACCCTCAAACCCCGCGCCAGCCTCGTCATGCACGGCAATGAACCCGACGACCCCCTCCTCGCCAACTGGTCCACCGGCCTCGGCAAGTGCGTCGCCTACACCTCCGACTCCACCGCCCGCTGGGGCCGCGACTGGATCGGCTGGAATGGCTACTCCAAATTCTGGTCCCAGATCGTCCGCTGGGTCGCACGCTCCAACCAGAACAACGGCCTCACCACCACCACCGTCATGGATGGAAACGAAGGCCGCGTCGTCGTCGACGCCGTCGATGACACCGGCAAACCGATCAACAACCTCCAGCTCAAAGCCGACGTCATCCTCCCCGACGCCACCGCCGCCTCCAAGGATGTCCCCCTCGAACAGATCGGCCCCGGACGCTACCAGGGCCATTTCAGCGCCTCCCAGCGCGGCACCTACCTCGTCAGCGTCGCCGACGGCAAATCCAACGACGCCCTCGCTACCGGCGGCGGCGTCCTCTCGTATCCCCCCGAATTCCGCGACCTCAAACCCAACGCCGGTCTCCTCCACGCCATCGCCGACACCACCGGCGGACAATACCTCTCCCAACTCGACGCGGGGGGGGGCATCTTCACCCCCAAGCCCGACCCCGTCCGCACCTTCTGGCCACTCTGGGAAACACTCCTCATCCTCGTCGCCTCCGGACTCGTCGCCGACGTCGCCTGGCGCCGCCTCAACGTCGCCGACTGGTTCCGTGCCCGCCATCATGTGAGTGGCATGCCGGTGATCGCCCAGAGTGTGGCCGCAGCGAAGGGCGGTAGCCTGGGCGCCTTCCGCTCCATCAAATCCTCCCGCCGCGATGTCGACACCCAGCGCGAATCCCTCCGCGACCGCGTCGAAGCCCTCGCCAAAGCCGCGCCGTCCCAAACCACCCCCATCATCCTCCCAGACGAACCCACCGCCCCCGCGTCGAAAACGGAATCCTCCGCAAAGGAAGAACCCGCCGCCGGCTACACCAATCGCCTCATGAGCGCCAAAAAACGCGCCGCCGACCAAATCCGCGAACAATCCGACAACAAACCGTAGCCCACTTTGTGGCATCGCCGTCCCGCCGATGATGGGCCGCAGCCCATTCCGGTATCGCTCAGAACGTTTCGCGATCCCACCTTTCCATCACGATCCCGCCGGCGCTGCAGCGGCCGCCGCCCCCGCCAGCAACTCTCGATTCCGCTCCGAAACCCCCGTCCCACACTCCGGGCAAACCCCGGAAACATTCCCCTGCAAATCGTAACCGCACGCCTCGCACACCAGCGCATTTCCCCCAAACACCGGCAGATGCGCATACTTCTTCCAGATCACGTACGTCCCCGCCATCCCGTCTCCCACCCGCGGGCCCTTCGCCTCTTGAACGGCGATGACCAAAATATAGATCAGCGTAATAAATGCACCGACGAACGGGATCACCCCGAACAGAAGAAAGGAATTCCGTTTGAATGACTGGAGGAAAGTTGCGGGCTTGTGTGTTTTGCTGTCCAGCACTTGCACCCCCATCGCGTATTTGCCGAGCGAATAACCCCCAAAACCATCTTTGCAGATGAAAATTGATGTGAGCACGAGCGCAAGGCCGTACATCGCAAGGTTCTCTACCAACTCTCCCACGTGTCCCGCAGCGAGCGCCGCCCCAAGTGCATACCCCAGCGCGAAGTTGATGCCAGTCATGATCAAAGCATCGATCACGTATCCAAGCTGCCGGCGGTTCGCGAAAGCATAATAGCACTTCTTGCACACATCGTGGCCATACGTCTTCTTACTGACCGGCCGCAACCGGCACAACGGGCACTTCTCCCCCCGGCCGCCGGTATCGTAGCTCACCACAGGTGCAGGGCTTGTCATCGCATGTTCCCTATTCCAAATGCAATCGCGGGGCCTAATTATGCCCGAACTCCCCTCAAATAGCACGAATATTTTGCCGCTCACAAACACCGAGATTCTGACACCGAGGTTCCTTTACCCCCCCACCGAATTTCCGTACACTGACCGGTCTTGGCTGAATTCGACATCAGCCGAACATGAACCACGGAGCCGACACATGCCCTTCACCAAATCCGAGCGCCTCCAGGCACTCCCCCCCTACCTCTTCATCGAAATCGACAAGAAAAAACGCGCCCTCCTCGCCGCGGGTAAGGACGTGATCAACCTCGGCGTCGGCGACCCCGATCTCCCCACCCACAAATTCATCATCGACGAGATGGCCAAGGCGATCTACGACCCCAAAAACCACCGCTACCCCTTCGACGAAGGCGTCCCCGCCTTCCGCCAGGCCGCCTCTGCCTTCATGAAAAAACGCTTCAACGTCGATGCCGACGCCGACAAGAACATCATCACCACCATCGGCTCCAAAGACGGCATCGCCCACCTCCCCCTCGCCGTCATCAACCCCGGTGATGTCGTCCTCGTCCCCCAGCCCGGTTACCCCGTCTACAACTCCGGTGCCCTCTTCGCCGGCGGCACCCCGTACGTCATGCCGCTGCGTGAAAAAAACGACTTCCTCCCCGACCTCGATTCCATCCCCGAGGAAGTCAAGGAGGCCACGCAACTCATTTGGCTGAACTATCCGAACAACCCCACCGCCGCCACCGCCCCGCTCTCGTTCTACAAACGCGTCGTGGCGCTCGCCCAACAATACAACTGGGTGATCGCCAACGATCTCGCGTACGGTGAAGTCTATTTCGAAGAAGCCCCGCATTCGATTTTCGAAATCCCCGGCGCGATGGATGTCGCCATCGAATTCCACTCCCTCTCCAAGAGCTTCAACATGACCGGCTGGCGCATCGGCTGGGCCGTCGGAAACCCCGACATCGTCGCCGCCCTCGGCCAGGTCAAAGGGAACTCCGACTCCGGCCAGTTCAACGCCATCCAGGTCGCCGGCGCTCTCGCCCTCAACCACTACGACCACCCCGACGTTAAAAAGCAGATGACCATCTACAAGGAGCGCCGCGACGCCCTCCACTCCGGCCTCACCCAACTGGGCTGGAAATTCCGCAAGCCCACCGCTGGCTTCTTCTGCTGGGCCAACACCCCGAACTACCTCCCCTCCATGGCCCTCTGCACCCGCCTCATCGAAGACGCCCACGTCGTCACCGTCCCCGGCGCCGGCTTCGGCCCCGCCGGCGAAGGCTACCTCCGCATGGCCCTCACGGTGGATGTCAGCAGAATCAAGGAAGCCGTCGACCGCATCGCACGGCTGAAACTCTAAACACGAAGGACACAAAGAGCACAAAGGCCCACAAAGCAAAGCGGGCATACAATCACAGCACCAGACCTTTGTGGTCCTTCGTGCTCTTCGTGCTCTTTGTGTTTAACTTTTTTGAGCGCCGCAAGCGTTCGTAGCAGGAGTCTCCATGGCGCTCGCCGAAATCCGTGACATTGAAAAAGCTTTCGCAGGCCGTTCCGTCCTCAAAGGCATCTCCTTCGACCTCCAGAAGGGCGAACGCATCGGCCTCGTCGGTCCCAACGGCTCCGGCAAGTCCACGCTCCTTAAAATCATCGCCGGCGTCGATCAGCCCGACCACGGCTCCGTCACCATCGCCCGCTCCTGCAAACTCGCCTACGTCTCCCAGATCCCGCGCCTCGACCCCGAACAAACCCTCCACCACCAGGTCAGCCAGGTCTTTGAGGAAGTCCACGAAATCGAACGCCAGCTTCACCAGGCCGCCGAGGATCTCGGCAAATACACCGAAGGCCCGAAGCACGAGGAAGCGATCGAACGCTACACCCGCCTCGAGACCGAGTTCAACCACATGCAGGGGTACGATATCGCCCGGCGTGTCGATGCGGTCCTGCATGAGCTTGGCTTCTCCGAACGCGACATGGACACCCCCATCAAGGGCCTCTCCGGCGGCCAGAAGGCCCGCGCCCAGCTCGCTCGCCTCCTCCTCGAAGGCCCCGACCTCATGCTTCTCGACGAGCCCACCAACCACCTCGATCTCCCCATGCTCGACTGGCTCGAAAACACCATCGCCGAAATGGCCGACACCGCCCTCATGGTCGTCTCCCACGATCGCTACTTCCTCGACTCCGTCGTCGATGAAGTCTTCGACATGGTCGACGGCAAAATCGAGAAATACCCCGGCAACTACTCCGCCTACACCGACCTCAGGGCCGAACGAAAGCTTTCGCAGCAGCGCGCCTTCGACCAGCAGCAGGCCTACATCGCCAAGGAAGAGGAATACATCCGCCGCTTCGGCGCCGGCCAGCGCGCCACCCAGGCCCGCGGCCGCAAGAAACGCCTCGACCGCCTCAAGGCCGGAGGCGGCGATCAGGGCCTCGTCACCACCGCCTCCCTCATCAGCAATGTCCGCCGCGACGGCAAAAAGATGATCCTCAACCTCGAGGTCAAAAAGCCCTCCGGCTTCGATGTCCTCAAGGTCAACAACCTCTCCAAATCCTACCCCAACAAACCCCTCTTCCAGGATGTCTCCTTCAATCTCACCCGCGGAAAACGCATCGGCCTCATCGGCCCCAACGGCTCCGGCAAGTCCACCCTCCTCAACATCCTCGCCGGCGAAAACACCGCCGACACCGGCGATTTCAAGTGGGGCTATGGCGTCACCCTCGAATTCTTCCGCCAGGAACACCAGACCCTCAACCTCGAAAACAACATCATGGAAGAATTCCAGGCCGCCAAGATCACCGCGACCCAGCAGGAGATGCGCGATCTCGCCGGCCTGCTGCTCTTCTCCGGCGACACCACCGATAAGAAAGTCGGCGTCCTCTCCGGCGGCGAACGCGCCCGCGTCGCCATGGGCAAAATGATCCTCAACCCCGCCAATACCATCTTCATGGACGAACCCACCAACCACCTCGACATGCCCACCTGCGAGGTCCTCGAAACGGCGCTCGATACCTACGACGGCTCGCTCCTGATCATCTCGCACGACCGCTACTTCCTCGACCAGGTCGTCGACCAGCTCCTCGTTATCAAGCCGACCCACCTGCCCGATTCGCCCTGGCGGCTCTACAACGGCAGCTACACCGATTACCTTGCCACCGTCGAAAAAGAAAAAGCCGCCCTCGTGCAGCAGAAAGAATCTGACCGCAAGGAACGCATCGCCGCCGAACAGCGCGCCGCCGACGAGGCGAAGAAGCGCGAACAGCGCGAGCGCGAAAAGAAACCCGCGTCCGCTCCCAAGGTAAAGGTGAACAACCTCAAGTTCGCCAAGATGACCGTCCAGGAAATGGAGCAGCGCATCGCCCGCCTCGAATCCGACCTCGCCTCCCTCGAAGGCTCCTTCGGCAACCCCAAGGTCGCCGCCAATCCCCAGGCGATGAAAGAACTCCAAGGCAAGTACGATGCCGGCAGAAAAGAACTCGCCGAGCTGATGGCCGCGTGGGAATCAAAGGCGGCGTCGGAGGGGTAATGGGAGGGAGGGGAGAATGCCAAGCGTGGGAACATCATTGGCAATCTGCTTTCGCCATCGATAATTCAGGAGATTTTGGCCAGCGCGAGATTGCTGGCGGTGACTCTGCCTTGGACCGCGAAGGTGAAGTCGGGGTGGGTCTTGTCGCTGGAGTGAATGTGGACGGTGGCGTTGCGGTTGCCTGCGGCAGTGGGATGGAACGTGAGCGTTAGGACGTTGCCGGTGCGGATGATGGAGAAGTCGTTGGCGGCGGGGCCGGAAAGGTTGATGTTGGAGATCGTGATGTTGGCGAGCGGCATGCCGTTGGCGTTGTCATTGAAAACGGAGAAGAGGGAGAATTTCTGGGAGGCGGAGGTCTGGTTGGCGGAGAGGGAGAGAAGCGTGCCGGCGTTGGCGGAGATGGTGGTCTGTCCGGAGCCTACAAGCGCGGTCGGGTTGCCATTGGAATCGTCAGCCGTGACGTTGAGCCGTGGAGCGGAGAGGATGGAAACGCACTGCACATCGAACCGGATGGTAGCGCCGGGAGGAATGGAACCGGCGCCCTGATCGCCGTAGGCGGCGGCGGCGTTCATGATGAAGGTGCGACCTTCGCCGGGTTTGATGCCTTGGAGTCCGAACTCCCAGCCCGCGATGACAGGAATGTCGACATTGTTGCCGTCGATGTAGGAAATCGATTTGTCCTTGTTGAGGAATGGCTGGTTCTGCGCGTAGTCGTTATCGAGGCGCAACATCAGGCCGGTCTTGGCGGTAGCGGGATGGGCGGCGGAGGAGTCGAAGACGGTTCCGTTGGCGAGGTAGCCGACGTAGGTGATGGAGACGATCTGGCCGTTGGCGGCAGCGCTGCCCTTGCCGGCCTTTGTGGTGGCGACCTGGACGATTCCGCCGGCGCCGGCGGCGGCGGTGGAGATCGTTTTGGCGGCGACGCCGGTACCCGCGAGTTGGAGGAGGAAGGGATGCTTGGCGTCAGTGCCCGGGAGGGTGAGCGTGGCGAGGCGGGCGCCCGCGGCTTTGGGGAGGAATTTGATCGTGAGCGTGGCGCTTTGGCCGGGGGTGAGGGAAAGGTTGGCGATGGAACTGGTGAAGGAGAAGTCCTTGGCGGCGGGGCCGGAGAAGGTGAGGTGGGAGAGGTTGAGGGTGGCGGTGCCGGTGTTGTAGAGGGTGAGGGCGCGGGTGTCGGGTTGGAAGGTGGGGTTGGCGGCGACGGCCCAGGTGCCGAAGTCGGTGAAGTTGGCGGCGGCGGGTTTCTGGTTGGAGGAGGTGGGGGTGCTGTTGACGAGGACGGTCAGGGGCGCGGTGGAGGCGACGAAAGAGAAGATGGCGTCAGAGGCGGCGAAGCTGGTGCCGTCAGAGATGTTGAGTTTGAAGGAGTCCATGGTGACGGGCTTGGCCGTTTTGTAGGTGAGGAGGCCGAATTGGTTCGGCGAGAGCACCTGGCCGGCGTGGAGGGGTTTGCCGTTGAGAAGGAGTTGGCCGTTGACGGGGAGCTTTGTGATTTTGACGGCTGCCGGGGTGTCGCCGTCGAGGTCGGTGAAGAGGGAGGCGGCGGTGAGGTGGGTGGTGTTGCCGTTGAGGAGGATGTTGAAAGAGCCGTTGGAGAGGACGACGCCGTTGCCGTTGAGGAGCGTGGGGGGGCTGGCGACGTTAAGGGTGACGTTGGCGGGAGCGGAGGAGAGGGTGCCGTCGGAGGCGGTGAACTGGAACACGTCGCTGCCGCCAATGGACGGGGAGTAGGTGAGGTTGGAAAGGCTCGTAGCGGAAATAGTTTGATTGGCTGTCACGCTGATGCCGGCGAGTTTGAGCGTTCCTTTGGTTGGGAGTGCGGTGATCGTGATGGACTGGAGCGGGGCGTTGCCGGGGTCAGAATAGTGGGAGGTGAAATCGGCAAGGGTGAAGGAGCCGGTCGTGGTGACAGATTCGGGCTTGGAAAAGTCAGTGACGACTGGCGGGGGGACGACATTGACCGTGACGTTGGCGGAAGTGGCGGCGAAGGGGCTGCCAGCGAGGGAATCGGCGCCAATCCAGGTGAAAGCGTCGGACCCGGTGTAGCCTGGGTTGGAGGTGTAGGAGATGGCATCAAGGGGCAGGGTTTGATTGGCTGTGACCGGGGAACCGAGGTAAAGCAACGTTCCGTGTGCGGGGAGCGAGGTGATCTGGATCTGGCCGAGAGTCAGGTTTCCTTCGGAGAAGTGGGTGTTGAAGTCGGAGAGGGGCAGCAAGCTTTGAGTGCCGGATGCGACGGTCTCGCTGAAGTCGGAGACAGTGGGGTCGGGCTGGATGGCGATAGCGATAGGGGCGGAAGTCGTCCCAAAGCCATTCGGGCCGTCGGCGCCGTTCCATGCGAAAATATCGAAGCCGGAATAATCAACGGCAGGCGTGTAGGTGATGTTGGCGGCGTTCAAAGAATAGGCCTGGTTCTGAACTGCGGGGACGCCGTTCACAGTGAGCACGCCGTGGCTCGGTAGCCCGGTGAATTCAACGAGGGAAATGAGAGAGCTGCCGAGGTAAATGGTGGGGTTGAAGGTGCTGAGGGGAATGGTGTAGGCGGTGTTCGGGCTTATGTGATGGAATTGAACTGGGGTGCCCGTGAGGCTGGGATAGATCACGTTGAGGGTGAAATTGGCGTCGTTGACGGCGAAGTTGGAGCCGTCGGAGGCGTTCCATTGGAAGGAGTCGGCACCGGCGTATCCGGAGTCGGGGGTGTAGGTGAACGGGGTGGAGGCGGGGAATGTTGAGAAGATTTCGTTGGCGGTGACTGGCGTTCCATTGGCGGCGAGGGTGCCGTGGGCGGGGAGGGTGACGATCTGGAGAGACTGGATGGACTGGCCGGGGTCGGTGAAGGCGGAATTGAATTCGGAGAGTTGGATTGTGCGGACGCCGCTGACGATGGCGGTGGCGGAGATGTCGGAGAGGGTTGGGGGAGTGGTGCCGGCGAAAGTGGGGAAGGAGACGTTCATGGTGATGTTGGCGAGGTTGGAGGAGAGGACGCCATCGGAGGCGGAGAAGGCCATGGTGAAGTCGGTGCCGGCGGCGGTTCCGGTGTAGGCGAGGGAGGGGATGTTGGCGGCGGAGATAGTGGTGTTGGCGGCGACGGGTGAGCCGTTCAGGGTAAGGGTGCCGAGTTCGGGGAGGTAGGCGATGGTGATGGATTGAAGGGTGGCGTTGGCGGTGGGGTCGGAGAAATGGGATGTGAAATCGTTGAGGGTGAAGTATCGGGTGACGCCGACGGTCTGATTGAGCGTGAACCAGGATTCGGTGGGGGCGGAGCTGGTAACGGTGGTGGTGTTGGAGGGGTTCATAGTGATGGTGGCGGGATTGGAGGAGAGGATGCCGTCGGAGGCGGAGAAGGTGAAGGAGTCCTGCGTGCCGTTGGTGGCGGAGGTATACGCGAGCCGGTCGAGGTATATGGCGGGAATGGTAGTGTTGGTGGTCAGAAAGTTTGTGTTGAGCGTGAGGGTACCATTGGTGGGGAGAGTGGTGATGGTGATGGATTGGAGGGAGTCGCCGGGGTCGGGGTCGGAGAAATGGGAGGTGAAATCGGAGAGGGAGAAGTTGTGGGCGAAGTAGAGGAAGGAGGTGGCGCTGAAGTCGGAGGCCGTGGGCGGGGTGTCGGGACTGTTAGTGACGAGGAGGTGGGCGGTGGCGGAATTGGTGGTTTCGGTGGCGGTCCAG